>Ga0256407_10004806_pt1 | contig 22154 bp, 19 predicted proteins | sample RumenRJG_04DNA_FD_193489 | JGI IMG/M metagenome (GOLD analysis project Ga0256407, IMG submission 193489) | Bovine rumen microbial communities from Lethbridge, Alberta, Canada - RJG_04 | ecosystem: Host-associated > Mammals > Digestive system > Stomach > Rumen | place: Canada: Alberta... | reverse complement strand
CATCCTCACGGCAGCACTGACTGCTCTGGGAACTACGAGCTGCATGAAACTGGTCAGTTGACAGTTGACAATTGACAGTTGACCAGCCCACGCGCTGGGCGAAGATTGAAAGAAGCCCACAGGAAATGAGAAGGAGAAGGTTGCACTGGATTGCAGCCTTCCCCTTTTATGATGAGTGGAGCATTGTTATATCGGCATCATGGCACAAAAAAGGAGACACTGGATTCACATCCCATGCCCCCAACTAAAAAACAGAGTTAGTTAATATATAATAATAGGTACTTATGTGGATTGCAAAGGTAAAAAATAAGACTCACATATCACTACGTTTCTCGGAGAAATTCAACTTAAAGGGTCAAAATGTACATAAAAACGAGTCATTTTTCATTTTTAGAGGTGAAATTTGGCTTTTTTGTCGATTTTGTTCTCCTTTTTTTAGCCCGGCAACCATACCTATCATATATTGACACTCACTGATTTACACTAATCTTTTCCATTATGATTTATGTTGCGTTCTTTATCTTAGTTTGTTAGGGTTTTAGTTTGTTAGTTTGTTAGGGACTAATTTACTAATCACTAATTTACTAACAAACAAAAGGGTCGGAAGCTTAGAAGCCTCCGAAACCACCGCCGCCGAAGCCGCCGCCGCCGAAGCCGCCGCCCATGCCGCCGCCGCCCATACGGCCGCCGCCCATGCCGCGCATCATGTTACCCATGTTTCCACCCATCATGCTACCCATGCTGAGACGAGGAACGAACACCTGAGCTGCTTCTACTGGGGTCAGAATCTCGAGGAATTGAGGAAGGAACTGCTTGTCAACAGCCAACTGCTTTGCCTGAGATTCAAACTGCTCCTGAATAAGCTGGTTTGCTTCATCGTCAGTCATCTTCTTCACATCTGGTAGCTCAGCAGTGAAATCACCTGCTGCACCCTGAGCTGCACGACGTGCATTCTGATAGTCAACATAGAGAAGCTTGAAGGTCTCTGCCTTTTCCTTCTTCAGTTTCAACTGCTTAGCCATATTATCTGCCATATTGGCATACATCTCGGCTGGATTTGTGCGCTGGCGGTTACGATTGTTCTGCGCCATTGCGACTGCTGAAACAAGCACTAATGCAAGTGCTGTGATGAGAAATTTTTTCATAATGATGTTCTTTTAGGTTTTTGTAATATAAGTTCAGTAATTGGTAATCAATCTGAGATTTACGCTTTATATGACTCGCACGAGGCAAGGATAGTTTAATCTTCGAATGTTAAAAAAGTTAAAAGAGGATGCACCCCTAAAGGCACATCCCCTTGATCTGAAAACCATCTTGATAAGCATGACTTCCGCCTTCGAAAGCGTCCCGTCGCGGTGATATTTGCGCTTGGAAGGGGCTTCTATGGTATATTTCTTCGTCATACGGTCAAAAAACTTGCAGAATTCATCCGCCATAAAGAAAATTTCCGTAACTTTGTCCCCGGTGAGCATAGCGATTATTGTTTGTACTACTTTTGTATTTTGAGCACTATAAAGGTGCAACAATTTTCGCTAATCACCAAACTTATAATTAAATTCGTCGAACTCACGTTAAAATAAAAACCGTTAAATAACAAACAAATGAAAAAGTATTTTATTTGGACAATGGCAGCAATCTTGGCCATCTGCAGTACAAGTGTGATGACATCATGCCGTAGCAACGACGACGATGTAGTTCCCCCGGAGAACAACAACAGCATTTCCGATATCGAACGCCAGAAGCAGGAGGAGTGGGAGCCTTCAGATAAGCTCACCTTCATCTCGGGAATTGAGGATGAAGACCCCGACTTCCAGAGCGTCCTGCGCCAGCGTTTCCCAAAACAGACAACAAACTTGGACGAAGCAGAGGTGGCCTTCGTCAGCCAAAGCACAGCCTTGGCAAACATCGACAAGCTGGACGACTTCTACAACCGCGGCGGCCTCATCGTCATGATGCGACCCTCCGAACTTAACTTCGAGGCCCTGGGCGATTACCTGAGTGATGATGACGACGAGGAAGGCTATTGGGACGATGACTTCGACGTGGACGAACTCTTCTCCGAGAACGAACAGATGGAAGAGGTGTTCTATGCCTACAACAAGTATCAGAAGCACTACACCATGTACGAAGAGAAGCCCTTCGACGGCAATTACCCTGAGGAGGCCACCGAACTCTCGGAGGAAGTTCAGCAAGCCATCAGGGACTACCATGAGCAGCACCCTAATGAAACAGAGACAGACAACACGTTATGGCTCTACGACAACGATGCAGACCAAAACTACAACTATTATCAGGCCCGTCTCGACCCGTTCATCGACTTTATCGAGGAAATCAGCCAGAGTACACGGCACATGTCCACACGTAGCGGTGATGATGATGAGATGAAACTGAGTGTGGAGGACGGGTACTTCTTCGTGAAAGATATGCCCATCTCGCTGAATCACAAGATAGAGAAGGACTATGCCTGGAACAAGAACAGTACGGTGACCATCAAGTATTGGGTCAGCTCTGCCTATATGCTCTCCGGCAACGGACAGAACAAGGCGGGTGACTACTACATGGTGAAAAGCGAGATCACACCTCACATCAAGCCCCTTTGGGAGGTGGCGGCGAAAGCGGGTGGCATGTTCAACTGGGGACGTTGCCGCATCTATGCCTACTGGTTCGACAGCATGAATGTGGAGTTCAAGCTGCTGGATGCCAACAACCAATCCATCGCCAACAACATCCAGTATTACAAACACCCCATCCCCGACAACGAGAACACGGAATACTCCTACAGCAACGGATTCAGTTGGGGACTCAATGGAGCCGTCAGTGGCGAAATCGGCAAGGAGGGGCCCAAGGCTCAAGCCAGTGTCGGGTTCAGTCTGGAGTGGTCGAGCGATGTCAGCTACTCGCTCAAGACCATCCAGTATGAGCGCAACACATCCTCCACTTATCCAACGTTCCGCTACTGGACTAATAATGTGAAGCTGACAGATGATGACTATGAGAACGAGGAAAAGACCAACGCCAATTTCCCTGCCGTCACACATACGGAGTTCTCCACCAGCACTGCATGGATTTGGCGTGTGCCCCGCAACAGCAGCCTTGGTGTGGACGACAACACATCGACCCACTTCAAACTGTGCGTGAGAGTGAAGCCCGTCTATGCTTCGTGGTATCACTGGCGCGGAGCGGCTGAATACGACGGCAACAAGAAGACCTACAACGGCTACAATCCTGGCAATAACTTCCTCAATGCAGCATTGGACGGTTGGTTCACCCACACAGAGACACTGCCCGCTCCCGACCGTACGCCATGGGGTGTCGTGGCTCTGAAGAATGCTGCATCGGCATACACCATTGGTAATATCAAGATATACAAGCAGTCTGAGTTCTCCGAGAAAGGAACCAATGCACCCGTCTTCACTACCATCCGGAGTTCTTACAACGTGAACGAAGTGGCAAGGAAAAGCATCCCCGAAGGCACTTATGCTATCACCTACCAAGCCATCGACCCGAATAACGGCAACAGGGTAGTGGGCAACTGGAAGTATGAGAACATCGAAATCGAGCAGGGAGACAGCCCATCGTCTGCCACGACAGAGATTTCCTCCATCAATGCCCAGGAAATACAATAATTACCCTCCAATATGAAAGCAAGATACCTGTTTCCCGACGACTATATGGCTGCAATGGTGTAGCCAACCCAAAGCCCCCTCTAAATCCCCTTTAAGGGGAGTCAGAGGGGGCTTTTCTTGGTCCCTCCCCAGACAAGAAGACGCAACTCTTTTGTCTGGCTGATGTGCCTGCCTTGCCGTTTTTTCACTTCTATAAAAAAAGTGGGTTCGATGAAGAAATCCATCAAACCCACGTGATATGATATTATGTCTGTCTTTGATTACTTGCTCTGCTCGATGAACACAGCTACACGGTTCCAGTCATTCTCGTCAAAGAGTTCGTCTGTCACGCCAAGACCCTTGTGAGTGAGGCGATCTGGAGAAATCTTATAGACGTTGACAAGCATATCGTAAACTGCCTTAGCACGTGCATCAGAAAGTTTCTGGTTGACTTCAGGATTACCCTCTGGTGATGCATAACCATTGATGAGCACCTTGCTGGTTGGATGGTTCTGCATGTACTTGGCAATCATCGCTACAGATGGCTTCTGCGAAGCATCGATAACGCTCTTACCAAGCTGGAAGATCACCACTGGAGCAAGCTGAGTCTCCTTCACGATGGTCTTCTCGATGGTGACAGGCTTCTCAACAATTTTCTCTACAGGAACCTCCTTGATGACTTCCACTTCCTTTGGTTTCTTTGCCAATTCTGTATTCAGACGGTCGATCTCAGACATCATGGCACCTACATCATAGCTCTTGAAGTGGTGAGTACCGTTGGAAGTCTTGAAATTGTAGATATATTTCACATCAAAAGAAATGAGGGCACCTTTACGATTGAAGGCCAAATTGCCATAGCTGTTACCTGGTTTGGTCAAATTCCACATTACACCTGGTTCTACACGGATGGTGCTTGCCTTGCTGCTACCCAGATTAAAATCGATAGCCAATGCTGTTTTTGCACCCAGGTAATTGTTGGTTCTGTCTGAAACATTAGGTATGAATCCATGTATCCAGTTCGCACCTGTCACCAAGCCCACTTCCATAGTACGTGGTGTGCCGTTGTAACCTCCAAAAAGATTGGAAAGGTTGGTCACACCATTCACACCTACAACGATGGAACGGAAAGCGTTGTAATTGCCATTAGCACTGATTCCCACATGACGATTGCCAGCAAAATGAGAACCAAACAAAGCGGATCCTTCTGCCTCTAAAGCGAAGATGGGAGAGATTCTCTTACCAACAGTAATGTTACCCATAGCGTTCAATGGGAACATAGGATCACAAGTCATGGGAGCTGATACACCACCACCAATACCGGCATACCAGTTGTCGAAAAACTTACTGTTTTCAATAGCAATCTGTGCATTTGCAGTCATACTGGATGCTGCAACAGCGATGACCAAAAGTAACTTCTTCATAATCATAATGTTTTAATTGTTAATAAAAAGACTCACTTATCGATTAGGATGTTATGAAATGATTCAATCATTGTTGCCTTTCAGGACGCTCTTCACATTGAACCCATACCAGATGAGTGCCACGAGAAACACAGCCATCATGATGATGGAAGTGGTGTCGTGCAGGACGGTATAAAGCCAAATGCTCGCACCAAAGCCAATGAGGATGAATACGAGCGAGAGCACCATGAATATCTTTTTCAGCCTTTCCATATACAATACTTATTAGAAAGAGCGGACGAACCGCTCTTCACTCATCGTTATTTGTTTAGCTTCCAGGTAAACCCATCCTTCGTGTCCTTCACCTCAAAGCCGAGGGCAGCGAGGTTGTCGCGAATGAGGTCGCTGGTTGACCAGTCCTTATTGGCCTTTGCTTTAGCACGCTGGTCGAGCAACATGTCCACCACCTTGCCAAAAGCTTCCTCACGTGCATCACTCATGCCATTGGAGGCCGAAGCAGAAATGCTCTGCTTGATGCCGAGCAGGTCGAAGGCAAAGAGCTTGAAAGCATCCTTGAGGGCTTCGAGTGCATCAGGCGAGATGGTCTCTTTCTTGTCCACGATAGAGTTGATGGTTTTGGTGGCATCGAAGAGATGAGAGATGACGATAGGGGTGTTGAAGTCGTCATACATCGCATCATAGCAGTTCTGCTTGAGCGTGTTGACAAAATCGATGCCCACAGATCCGCCATCAGTAGGTGTGATGCCCTGAAGAGCTTTCCAAGCATCGAGGAGACGGTCCAGTCCTTTCTCTGCTGCCTGAAGCGCATCATTGCTGAAATCGACCGTAGAACGGTAGTGTGCCTGCAAGATGAAGAAACGGATGGTCATAGGCGAGTAAGCACGGTCGAGCTTCGGATGGTCGCCACTGAAGAACTGTGGCAGCGTGATGAAGTTACCGAGCGATTTGCCCATCTTCTGTCCGTCGATGGTAATCATGTTGTTGTGGAGCCAGTAAGTCACCATCTGGTCACCTTGACTGGCCACAGCTTGAGCGATCTCACACTCGTGATGTGGGAAAATCAAGTCCATACCACCACCATGAATGTCGAAGTGAGCACCCAAGTATTTCTTACCCATCGCAGTGCACTCGCAGTGCCAACCTGGGAAACCGTCGCTCCAAGGAGACGGCCAGCGCATGATATGTTCGGGCTGAGCAGCCTTCCAAAGGGCAAAGTCTGCCTGATTCTTCTTCTCGTCCACACCTGCAAGTTCACGACTGGCATCTTTCACGTTCTCCAGATTTCTGCCCGAGAGGATGCCATACTTATGCACCTTGTTATACTTCTCTACATCGAAGTAGATGGAACCATTGCTCTCGTAAGCAAAGCCGTTGTCGAGGATCTGCCGCACGAGCTGCTGCTGTTCGATGATGTGTCCTGACGCATGAGGTTCGATGCTGGGTGGCAAGCAGTTGAGTGCTTCCATCGCTTCGTGGAAACGGTTGGTGTAATACTGAGCCACCTCCATCGGTTCCAGCTGTTCCAAACGTGCCTTCTTGGCAATCTTGTCCTCGCCCTCATCAGCATCATGTTCCAAGTGTCCCACATCGGTAATGTTGCGCACATAGCGTACCTTGTAGCCGATGTGCTTGAGGAAACGGAAAACTATGTCGAATGTGATAGCTGGACGTGCGTGTCCAAGGTGAGCGTCACCATATACTGTAGGTCCGCAGACGTACATGCCCACGTGTGGCGCATGCAGTGGGCGGAACACCTCTTTCTTTCTGGTCAGGGTGTTGTAAACATAAAGTGCCTGTTCCATTTATTCTTTTGCCTTTTACTGAAAAACAGCACAAAGGTACGAAGAAGTACGCACACGACCAAGAAAAACGGAACTTTTAGAAAAAAGCTTGCTGATTTTTGTGGTTTTTCAAAAAATTATTCCTAATTTTGTCGCCACTATCTTTTACAACACGTAATTCTGTAATAACACAAAGTAACATAATGTTAAAACCAATCCGCAGGGTTCTCGCCATCCTCTTTTGGCTGGGAATCACACTCCTGTTCCTCGATTTCACAGGAACAATGCAACCCATTCTCGGATGGATGGCGAAATTGCAATTCTTGCCCAGCGTGCTGGCGCTTAACGGCATATCCATTGCGATTGTGCTGGTCATGACGCTTGTGCTGGGACGCATCTACTGTTCCATTGTCTGTCCGCTGGGTGTCTTGCAGGACTTTTTCGCATGGATAGGAAGATGGAAGCTTTTCCGTAGGAACAAAAAAGCAAAGTTTGCCAACAAATACAGCTATTCGAAGCCAAAGACCTGGCTGAGAATCGCCGTGCTGGTGATCTTCATCGTGATGCTTGTGGCTGGCTTCAATGCTGGAGCTGTACTGCTGGCACCTTATAGTAGCTACGGACGTATGGTGGCTTCGATGTTGCAACCCATCTACATCGCCATCAACAATCTGCTTGCTGGGTGGTCGGAGGCACAAGACAACTATCTCTTCTACCAAGTGGAGCCCACCAACAACCCCACCTTGCTCCTCATCATCTCGGCTGTGATGATACTCATCCTCTTTGTCCTCGCCTTCATGCACGGACGCACCTACTGCAACACCATCTGTCCTGTAGGCACTGTGCTAGGCTACATCGCCCAATATTCACGTCTGAAGATGCAGGTGGATGAGGAAAAGTGCATCAAATGCGGCCTCTGTGAAAAGAACTGCAAAGCTGCCTGCATCAAGGTGGAGAAGGGTATGCCCGTGAAGTTTGATTATAGCAGATGTGTCACTTGTGGCGATTGCCAACAAGTGTGTGCCAAAGGCGCCATCAGTCTTTCCAGTAAAACTAGTAATACTAGTGCCACTAGTCAAACCAGTTCTTCTGCCCCCTCCAATCCTTCCGACCTCTCCCGCCGTTCTTTCCTCGCCATCACAGGCACAGCTGCTGTAGCTGCCACCCTCAAGGCACAGGAGAAAACGACTGATGGCGGATTGGCCACTATCGAAGACAAGAAACTTCCTGAGCGCAAGACACCGCTTACACCTCCCGGTTCGCTGTCTGCCGCCAATCTGCAACAGCATTGCACTGCTTGTCAACTCTGCATTGCCAACTGTCCGAATGGCGTGTTGCGTCCATCAACCAGTATGGCACATTTCCTGCAACCAGAGATGCAGTATGACAACGGCTATTGCCGCCCTGAGTGTACACGCTGTGCGGATGTCTGCCCAGCTGGTGCCATTAAACCTATCACCAAAGAGGAGAAGACTGCCATCCAGATTGGACATGCTGTATGGGTGAAGGAGAACTGTCTGCCTGCTACGCAAGACCAGAAGTGTGGAAGCTGTGCTGCTCATTGCCCTGCTGAGGCCATTCAGATGGTGCCTATCGACAAGAGCATCAAGCAGAATCCTGATGATGGACAATGGTACGATGCCGACGGCAATCAGTTGGATTGGCGTGCTGTCAACGACCTCCTCCGCATCCCTGTGGTGGACGTTGAGAAATGTATTGGCTGTGGCAAGTGCGAGTATCTCTGTCCTGCTCGTCCATTCAGCGCCATTTATGTAGAAGGACACGAAACACATCGCGAAATCTAAATGTTAGTGTTTAGCGGTTAGCGTAAAGAATTTAGCATTATGAAAGAAATCAATAGAAGAGACTTCCTCAAGATAGCAGGGGCTACAGCAGCCACTGCAACCATTGCCTCATGTGTAGGCAATTCGAAGGGCGAATTGGGTGACCTCGACCCAGCAGGACACCACACAGGTGCCATTCCAACGGACAAGATGACCTATCGCACCAACCACAACACGGGCGACAAGGTGTCCCTCTTGGGCTATGGCATGATGCGTCTGCCCAACAAACCCGTCACCCCCACCAAGAATCCCAGCGCACCTGCACCTGAAGAGATTGACCAGGAGCAGGTGAACAAGCTGGTGAAGTTCGCGCTCGATCACGGAGTGAACTACTTCGACACCAGTCCTGCGTATTGTCAGGGACATTCGGAGGAGAGCACAGGCATCGCCCTGAAAGCTTCTGGCTATGACCGTTCGAAGTACTTCATTGCCACCAAGTTGAGCAACTTCGCGCCTCAGCAACAGACGCATGAAGAAGGTGTGAAGATGTTCCAGAACTCGCTCAAGTATCTGCAGACGGACTACATCGACTACCTGCTCCTGCACGCTGTAGGTGGAGGTGGTATTGAGAACTTCAACCGACGTTTCATCGACAACGGTGTGCTCGACTACCTGATGGAACAACGTGAGAAGGGTGTGATTCGCAACCTGGGTTTCTCTTATCATGGTGACATCGCTGTGTTTGACCACCTGATGGAAAAACACAACACGTGCCATTGGGACTTCGTGCAGATCCAACTAAACTATGTGGACTGGAACACTGCAAACAACGGAAACCCGCTCAATCCTAACGGTGTCTATCTGTATGAAGAACTGGAGAAGCGCAACATCCCTGCCATCATCATGGAGCCTCTCTTGGGTGGTCGTCTGTCAAAGATGCCCGACCATATCGTTGCCACCCTCAAGCAACAGCGTCCAGAGGACAGTGTGGCATCGTGGGCATTCCGCTATGTGGGTTCCAAACCCAACGTGCTCACGGCTCTGAGTGGTATGACTTATATGGAGCATCTGGAGGACAACCTGCGCACCTACAGCCCTTTGGAACCACTCACCGCAGAGGAACAGGAATGGCTCGAGAACGAGATTGCCAACCTCTACGTCTCCTACCCCACCATCCCTTGCAACGACTGCAAGTACTGCATGCCTTGTCCTTACGGACTCGACATCCCTGCCATCTTCGTGCATTATAATAAATGTGTGAACAAGGGGAATGTGCCTGAGAATCAGCAAGCAGAGAACTATCGTGAGGCACGTCGCGCCTTCCTCGTGGGGTACGACCGCGCTGTTCCTAAACTGCGCCAAGCCAACCACTGCATCGGTTGTGGCAAGTGTGTTTCCCATTGTCCGCAGAACATCCGCATCCCTATGGAATTGCACCGCATCGATGAATTTGTGGAGAAGCTCAAGCAGAACACGCTTTAACTCTAAACGCTAAACGCTCAACTCTAAACTTTATAAAATGACACAACTTTTATTTTTAGGTCTGGGAATGCCCGAACTCATCGTCATTCTCATCGTCATCCTCCTCCTCTTTGGAGCCAAGAAAATCCCCGAACTCATGCGTGGTGCCGGCAAGGGTGTCCGCGCCTTCAAGGACGGGATGAAAGAAACCACCATCGATGAGGAAGAATCATCCAAAAACACCAAAGAACAGGAGTCTTAACACTCCGTATGGCAAATCGTAAATCGTCAAATAGTAAATCACCTTGACCTTCTGGGATCATCTTGAAGAATTGCGTCGGGTGCTACTGCGATGTATCGTCGTTGTGGCACTCTTCGCCGTCCTCGCCTTCATCTTCAAGGACGAGGTCTTCTGGGTCATCTTTGCCCCCAAGAGTCCCGACTTCCTGCCTGTCATCTTTGGTTCATCGCCAGAGGTGCAGCTCATCAACACCGAGCTCACCCGCCAATTTGTCGTACACATGATGACCAGCCTTTACGTAGGCATCATCGTGGCAGCACCCTACATCATCTTCGAGCTCTACCGCTTCATCTCCCCTGGCCTCTACGAGAATGAACGCCGCTACACGACCCCACTCGTCATCGCCTCCTACTTCATGTTCATGATGGGCATCCTCTTCTGCTACTTCATCCTCTTCCCCATCACCTTCCGATTCCTGGCCAACTACCAAGTGGACACCTCCATCCAGAACCTCATCTCCCTCGAGAGTTACATCGACACCCTGGTGTTTCTCTCCCTCGCTATGGGCATCATCTTCGAAATTCCCATCCTCTCCTGGCTCCTCGGTCGTCTCGGCATTCTCCATCGCCAGCAGATGCAACAATACCGCCGTCACGCCATTGTCATCATCCTCATCATCGCAGCCATCATCACCCCCACCTCCGATGCCATCACCCTCGCCATCGTCAGTCTCCCCATGTACCTACTCTACGAGGTGAGCATCTTGCTCGTGCCACGAAAGTGACACGCGTCTACTATTTTGTAAAGGGGAATAAATCATTTTGTATAGAGACTTTTTTCAAGAAACACGAAAAAGTTCGTACCTTTGCAGGGACATAAAACAGAAGGAAACAATGAACATAGGAGAAGTATTGAATCGCACGGATCGTTTTGCTGCTCACGCCGGCTGCAAGATTACTGAGGTGGATGACAAGCACGCTGTTGCAGAGATGACTGTGACGGAAATGCACTTGAATGGGGGAAATGTGTGTCAGGGAGGCGCCCTGTTCACGTTGGCAGACTTGGCGATTGCCGCCCTGATGAATTATTCAGGCCAACTGACATTCGGTATCAACAGCGGCATCATGTTTGTGTCGAGTGCCAAAGAAGGAGACCTGCTTCGGGCTGAGGCTGTCAGTGTGGCCGACCACCACAAGATTCCAGCAGTGGAAGTACGGGTGACCAATCAAGAAGGACGACTGATCTGTCATGTAACGGGGATGGGGTATCGCAAAACCACAATGATGGCTGCAACGCGATAGAGTAATGCATTGCAGCCATAAACATTGATCGAATAAGCGAGTGCAGCACCAGAAGTGCCACTGGGGGATTACCAGTCGTCGTCCTCTGTGCCAGTGATACTGGTCTTGATGGCCGTCTCCACTTTGTCGATGATAGCGTTAAGAGGTTAGCGTTCCAACTCTTTCTTCACCATCGCCTCCATTTGTTCGACGCCACCAGGATTGCCGATGACCTTACCTTCTGGGTTGACCAACAGGTAGTAAGGCACGCCAATGGTCTGGTAGTGGAGGAAGAATGCCTTGTAGCCCTCAGGAGTGAGGCAGTATTGTGTCCAAGGCATCTTGTCTTCCTTCATGGCTTCGCGCCAAGCGCTGTCGTCCTCGTCGCAAGAGACGGATATAACTTCGAACTGGGAGCGGTCGATGGAGTCGTAAAGAGTCTTGATATCGGGTGTGGACATTCGGCAGATGCCGCACCACGATGCCCAGAAGTCGATAAGCAGAGTCTTGCCTTCGTGTGCCTTGACAATATCTGCCAACTGACAACGGGTACCGTCAGGCGTGACGAGGTCGAGATCAACAACGGGATTGCCCACTGTGGTCTGCTCTGCCAACTGAAGGCGTTCTGCAAAGCGGTTGAAACGGGCAGTATCGGTAGGACACTCAGTGAGGGTTTGCCTCATCTGCTGAACCTGGTCGGCTGTGAGGTTGTAGGCATTGTCGAGCAACTTGTTGGCAGCATAGATGGACACGACCGAAGTGGGGTGTGCCACAAAGAACTGCAGGGCTGCATCGACATTGGGACGTTCGTACTCGACATTACCGCAGAGTGCCACGAACTCGCAGTAGTCCTGATGGGATGGGCTGCCCACGATATGGAAGTCGGCAGTCTCAGGTGCATCAGGCACGAGGTCGTAGGATGCCACCTGAATCTCCATATCGGAGTTATCAACAAAGACAGGGGTGTATGTCCACTTGATTTCTTGGGTATTGCCTGCAGCCACTTCTTCCTCAATCATAGCGAGGTTGTTAGTGGTCAGCGTACAGAGTGTGGGGTGCTCGACCTTCCCTTCAATCCAGAACTCACCGTCCTTCTGCACAGTGGTCTTAGCGATTTCATCTGCATTTCTGTCCTCCACATTCAGCAGTCCGATTTCGACGCCTGCAGAGAGTCCTGGGATGGTGCCGTGAATGCAGAAGCCCTGCTGTTCGGCCTCCTCTTTGCCCTTACAGGCAGAAAGGAACACCAAACAGCAGAGCAACAAGGATAATATAGAAAGATTCTTTCTCATAAACATGTTTAGTAGGTATCGCTATGCAACCTTCCTGAATTACTTGTTAATCCAAACCTTGCGGTTGCCAATGACGTTGATGCTACCTTTGACAGGAGCTGTCACCTGCTTACCGTCGATGGTGTAGATGCCCTGGAACTGAGGAGCTGGCTTTGTTGCAACGTCTGTGATACCCACCTCTTCAGAGTTCGCCACGAGAATCTTGTCAGACTGAGGATAATCGTCTGCAGAAAGCACGAGGTAGCACTCGTTCTTAGCCACTGTGCCAGAGGTTGCCTTCACGAAGTCCTGACCATCGAAGACATAGTAAGTGAGGGCATTGCCATCATCGTCCTTCGTGGGGAGAGAAGCGATGTCAACTGCACCGTCGTTGGTGGCCACGAGATAAGAGCCATCCCAAGGTGCAGCGTACTCGTCTTCGCAGAGCACCACATAGTGGATACCCTCGCCATAAAGGATGACGCCATCTGTTCCATTGTAGTAATAGCTGAAGCCTGTCACCTCATAAGAAGATTTGAATTCTGGCACTTCGCCTGTGTACTTCTTAAACTCTCTGGACACTTCTTCGTAGGTGTCGGTCTCGGCGTTGTATTCCGTCTGAACGTCCCAATAGCCCCAGGCATTCTCGGCTACGTCAAATTGGATGGTGTGTCCATCGTCGTCGGTGAATGACTTCTGAACCTCTGTGACACGGTAGCCTTTCAAATCACCAAGATAGGCAGAAAGAGAGTTAGAGAATGGGATGTACTTACCTTCTCCGAAATCAAGTTCAAGCACTTTGTCGCCCTTGAAGTAGGCTGTGTAGGTGTCCATGTCCGTGACTTTGAACTTGTATGGATTGGAGGTGATCTTGTTTCCCTTGGAATCCATCCAATAGGCGAATTGGATGCCTTCGTCGGCTGGAGTTGCCTCGATAGTGATTTCATCACCTATGTCGTTGGCCACCTTGCTGACATCGACCGTTCCGGCTTGCTCCAGACCCGCTGCTGTCTGCACCTTCACCTTAGCAAAGACGCCATAGAAGGTGGCATCGGGCTCGAAACCATAGTATTCGTTCATGTCGTCGTCTGAACTTTGGGATGCATTCACATTCAACAAGGAGGCAGCATCGGAAGAGTTCAGATAGGCCATCGTCAGGTCGTTGACGGTGACGTCTGGCTCAGGAGTGAACCATCCCACAAACTGATAACCGGCTGCAGGCTTTGCACCCACGTAGATGGTGCTATAGGAGGTGCCATACAGATTGAATTTCACTTCCATAGATTCAGCATAGTCGCTGTCGGAAGCGGGGGCTTCTTCGGTGGCGGATGCGTAGATGACACCCTTACCTGTTGGAGCAGCCTCCACTTTGTCGTAGTACCAATAATACTTGTCGTCGGTCTCTGCAAATGCAGAAATGCTCAAGATTGCAAAGAGCATGAATGCGTAAAATTTTCTCATAATACTTTGTTGTTTTTAAAGTTAATATTGAGTGAATAATCTCTTTTTTCGATGAATGAAATATAGTGCACGCACGAAGAATGCCAGTACGAAAAGGAGTTGGGAGAGGCTGTAGATATCACCCATGTGGCATATCATGTAAATGATGCCGATAGGGGCTGTCAAGGGGAAGAGGGCGAGGATGAGCCAATTGAACCCGATGCCTGCCGACCCAGCATACGTCCACAGTACAATGAAAACGAGCAACACCACCACTTGAAGAGGCACAACCACACAATCAATCTGTTTGAAGGGCAGGAGGCAAAGGATGAGGAACAGCGCCGATGCCACCAGAGGCGTGAACCAGTTGAAAATTGAGAGTTGAGAGTTGAAAGTTGAGAGTTGAGGGTCGAGGGTTGTTTCTTCTGCCACAAGCCCTGCCTTCTCCAACACCTTTGCCGCATCAGTGGGTACAACCACCAACCGACGGGGTGACACTTTTTCGTCAATGGGACCTGCATAGCAGGAATGCAGGAGAAATCCCAACCATGAGGAATGGTCGATGGTGGGAAACGTGGCTTGACGACGGGTCTGGAAGGGAAGTGCCTCACGGATGACTTCATCTATCTGGATGTCGGAACGCATACGCATCAGGTCGTATAGACCATCAAAGACCACTTGGGTGCAACCATTGTTGACATAGTCCAAATCCAGATACAATTGGCGTGCCACCTGGTCATCGAGCGTCTTCCACAAATGGCGTGTCTCGTCGAGAGTCAAATTCAGGCGGTATTCTGTGATGCCTCGACCATCCTTGATGTAGTCATCACGAAACATAGCCGTTTCTTCAGGTACCAAACCCACACGCAAATGTCCGAAGAGGATGTCAAAGAACTCATCGCTGATCTCAGGGGTCTTGATGGTGAAGCAGTAGTCCAATCCTGCTGAAGGGCAAGACATGCGGATGGCTGCATGACCAAAAAGCGATGCGAGGGTGTTGCCTGGCGTGACCACCACATAGTAGGCGTACACATCGGTGGGCAGAGAGGCTTGGGTGCTGTCTTTCTGCTCTTCCTGTGCCTGCAGGGTCAATGTCAGGAACAAGGATAGAAGTATCGTATTGAATCGAGTCACTCGATGTTGGGGTTAACGTACAAATCTGACACTGAGGAAGTAAGCGGTGGGCTCAATGCTCAGACGCTCCATCTGCTGGGTGCCATAAAATTTTTTGCGGGCAAAGTAGAACTCGCCGTCCTTGGTCGTATCGCTGGTAGCTGTCCAGAAGTATGCCCATGTGCCCATGAAACGGCTGCCGTTGTAGGCTGTCGCTGCCGTGTTCTTTGTGAAGTAGCCACCATAGAGGAGTCTGAAGTCTTCACCCAGATAGGCATGAGAAGCTTCGAGAGCCTTCCAGTCGGCATCAGTGGGAAGACGCCATCCGTCGGGAATGGCCTGAAGCGCTCCTTCGTAAGAATAGAGCATGCCGTACTTGGCAGCATTCACCGTAGAATAGTCGCCTTTCTGATAATCGTCCACATTTTGATAGACACACGCAAGGTCTTGATCGTTCAAGTCGTATGACAGGTTCTCAACCGACCAATCCAAACCACCCACATGAATATAGTGATATTCCTTTCCGTCACGCGCATCAACAAAAGTGCCTTGAGCTGAGGGCTTTTCGACGCTGACATTGTCGTCGTCGGAGCATCCTGCCAAGAATGCCACAGAGAGGAGAGCTATGATGAGTTGACAGTTGAAAAATGAAAGTTGACAGTTCTTTTTATTCCACATAGCCTAATGATTTTAGAGTTTTACGCATGATGTCGCATTTCTTCAGCACCAAGGGATAGTCTGCGTATTTCTTGGCATTTGCCTCTGCTGTACTTGACACGATCAGACGTGCGTATGCCTTGATGTCCTGATCCTGACTGGGATAGCGTCCATTGGTTTCTTGCTTGAATTCATTGGTGCCACGAGAAATGAAGCCCGCCTGATTCAGCATCTCCGTGTTCTCTGCAGAGGTAGTTGGCGCTGTAAACGAACCATCATAGTATGCTGCGCTCACTTGCAGAAAGTCATCGAACGATGCGGCATTGTCGCCTGCCAGCTTGGCAATAATGGTGGTCATCACCTGAGCGGTGTATTGCTGTTTCTGATCATCAGTAAGGCGAGGCAACACATTGCAGGCCAATGCGATGGCACGTTGTCCTGTGGCTGCATAAGGTGAAGAAACAGAACCAATGAAATCACGCTGAATCTTATCGACCAACAACCAAGAATAGGGTTTCAACTTGCCTGTCAGATGTACCAAAAGGTAGTCCTTGATGTACTGCACAGCGGCACGTTTATTCTCCATATCCGTCATCGGAATGAGCTTGAACTTCTCGTTGGATGATGTACTCATACCCACCTGATAGTTCAAATCGAGCACCTCCGTGAAATAGTGCATATCGCCATTCACATCCTTACCCAACGCCTCGTGCTGCAGTGTGTCGTTGAAGAGGAGGAAGGAACCATAGGTCTGATAGAAGTCACGACGCAACTGAGCCTCCTCGCTGTTGTCGTCGGCAGCAGGCAGAAAGGCAAGCGTGGTGTCTTTCAGATGAGGTGTCACGCCATCTTCAGAACACGAGACAGCCATCACTGACACCAATATCAAGAAGATATAATAGAACTTTTTCATTGTACAACTGTGTATTTACGCCAAGGACGCGCATTGTTGGGCATTCCTGTGTTAAAGTTAATCACTTCCTGTGGAATCGGAAGAGTATAGGCATCATCGTTGGCCTCCAACACAAAACGACGGCGTTCTGTCATCGTGGTGGAGGTGTGGGATGAGTAGTAAGTCCATTCGTGGGTGATGGCATTGCTCTCTGGCAGCACGCTGCACACCATGTAGCGACGCAGGTCGAACCAGCGATGTCCTTCAAGAGCCAATTCACGACGGCGTTCATTGCGGATGAAGGTGATGAGTTCTGCACCCGATGCCGTCACAGCACTATTAGATGAAGCAGAAATGCGGTTGCCTCTCAGGAGGTTGAGTACCCGTCTTGCCTCGTCTTCCTTGCCCAAATAGGCTTCTGCCTCTGCCTCATTCAGATAGGCTTCTGCCGAGCGCATCAGGAACTGCCCTGAGACTTCTTCCTGCTTGCCTTTCTCTGAGTATGCTCGCTCATAATAATTGGCATCGGAAACATCGTATGAGAGGTACATATTGTTCTGAGTCACACGCACGGGACCCACAAACAAGCCCTTCTTCCAATACCATTGGGACTTGCGAAGATCGCTGCTGCTATAGGCATCGTAGAGTTCCTTGCTAACAGAATAGGACTGGCAGATGTAGTTGAAGATTCTGTGGACATCGCTGCCACCCATCGAGAAGATATTCTCAACATTATCCTTCACCAAGAACTTGCCTGTTGCTGTGTTCAGATTGGTCAAGGCAGGATGTGCAGCCATCACCTTCTTGGCGTATAAGGAGGCTTTATCCCATTGCTGCATATACAGATACACACGGCTCTGGAGCAGGTGACAAGCGGTGGAGTCAGCACGATAGATACTGAGCTTAGCGTTTTTCAGCTGTCCCAGTTCAGACTCGGCGATGCTCAAATCAGCAAGCACCTGACGATAGACCTCTGCCACCGACTGACGGGTGAACTTTTTGTCTTCCACTACATCGTTGGTCTTCAGAGGCACACAAAGGTCAGTCTCTGCCGTTGCTGGATTGTAGGGCTTTCCGTAGAGGTTCGCCAACCAGAAGAAGTAGTAGGCACGAAGGAAATGCGCCTCTCCCCTCACCTTGTGAACACCCTCTTTCTCCACTTCCGTGACACAAGGCACATCCTCCACAGAAGCAAGGATATTGTTGGCAATATTAATGCAATAATAGATCTTGGTCCATGTGTCATTCTCCGCGTAATAGTCGGTGTAGGATTCGTTCTGTCCCACACGCTGTTGCCAAGTGAAATAGCCAAAAGACTTTTCACGATAATCACCTGTGGCATATTGGTTGGTATAACCTGTCTGGGACTCCTGCACCTCATCGCCCAAGAGATGGATCCATGAACCAGGAGTGGAGGTATAACTCAGATAATCAGAAGCATGCACAGGAAGGTAGCAGTCTCCAATCAGCAACTCATCAAGGTCTTTCCACGTACGTACATAGTCGATGTCCTGCGAATATTCTTCCAAGAAATCGCTGCACGACACCAAGCACATGGCTGAAAGCCCTGTGGCAAGAGAAAGCAATATGTTTTGTATCTTTTTCATCTTAAAATTCCACGTTAAGTCCTATTGTATAGGTGGGTGTATCACTCAATTGTATCTCCGAGAAACCTCCCTGCGTTGGGGTCTGACCACGCAAACGGCTGTCGCAGAAAGTGTGCAGGTTGATGGCTGATGCCGTCAAGGCCAATCGGCTGAGATGCCACTTCTGAATGAGTTTCTTGTCGAACTCATAGGTTAGGGAGATGTTCTGCAGCTTCACATAATCGGCACTCACCACACGTGCGGTCGAGTAGTCGTACATCGTCCAAGCATTGCCACTGAAACGGGGTCCCGTGTAGAGGTCGCTGCTGCTCCAATGGTTGGCATATTGCCAATAGCTGCTGTTGCCACTTCCCATGATGGAAGGGATGTTCGTGTGCTTCTCGTCACCAGGTTTCTGCCAACGATCCATCAAGTCACGGCTCACATTCGCCTCGCTGGAGTAGCCTCCTGTGAAGTCATCGTAAAGACGGAACAGACGGGTGCTGGCACCAAAGGCATAAGTGAAGGTCACACCTAAACGCCATTGCTTGTAGGTGAAAGTGTTGGAGAGGCTACCCGTGATGTCAGGCTCACGCTTGCCACTCGGCACAAGCACCTTCGTGTAAGCTTCATAATTGTTCAAATTCTCAATCTCACTCTGGCGGTCTTCCCAATCTTCGAAGATAGGACCACCATCTTCACTGCTCAGACCCACGAACTTATAACTATAGAACGTTCCCACAGGCTGTCCTTCCACCACTGCCGTACCATTCAGGAAGTCATGCAACTCATACGACTCGCCACCAGGAGTTGTGGTGACTTTGTTCTTGATTTTTGACAAGTTACCAGAGAGAATCCAGTAGAAATGGTGCAACTTGATGGGGGTTGCAGAGAGGGTGATGTTATAACCCTTGTTGATGACGGTACCCGAGTTAACAATATAAGAGGTATAGCCATTCACATCGCTGATGGTCTTCGACATGAAGGCATCAGTGGTGCGCTTGTGGAAAAACTCGAAGCCCAACTGGAAACGTCCTGCAAAGAAACTGGACTCAAAACCCGCATTGGTGGAATGGGTCTTTTCCCACTTCAAATCTGGGTTGGCAAAGTATTTCGCCGTCGTCACCATCTCACCATAGTAAGCATCCATCGTTCCCTTCTTGATGACCATCACCGGGGTCTGGTCGTCCAACATATTACCCTGTTCACCATAGGACGCCTTCAAGGTCAGGTTGTCCAGCCAATCCACATCCAGCTTGGCAATGCTCTTCAAGTTGGCATTACCCGAAACAGACCAAATGGGCAAGAGCTTCTCATTACTGCGGCTACCAAACTTGTTGGAGCCATCGAAACGGGTGTTGGCATTGAGCGTGAACAAATCCTTGAAGGTATATGACAAGGTGGCGTATGCCGACAGAAGATTGGTCTTCTGGTCTGTAATTGTTGGTACATTACCACTAACCCATGTGTAATAACTGGTATAGGATGAAGGTACATTGACCACAAAGGTCTCACCTCGGTCGGGATAGTAGCCACGATCGGTGCGCTCATAACCTTTGTAGAGCGTAGATGATGCCTCACCACCCAACGAGAAGTTGATGAGATGGAACATATCTTCGCCCAAAAACTTGTTGACATCCATCTGCAAACGAGCGGTATAGCCCTTCGTACTGGTGGTGGCTTTCGTGTATTCACCACCATACGGCATCTCGCTATCGGTGCCTGGCAACACCCCCACCTCGCTCCGACGCAGGGATGAACTATAGAAGGTACTTTCCCCATACAAGGTTTCAGCTGAACTGGAGGAAGAATTCAAGGACAGGATGCCATTGAAATGCAACCATTGCAAGGGCTGGAAATGCAGGTTGGCAGTCGCCATCATATTGTTGACGGACTGATCCTGACCAGAATTGTCCAACTCGTTCAGGATATTATAGTTCAGATAGCCTGCAAAGCCACCTGTGTTCTTCTTATAATAATAGTAAGAACCATCCTTGTTGTAGGCAGGAATAGCACGTGAGGTGCTATAAGCATAATCGGTCGGATTGATTCTGCTGGCATTATACTTACGGTCATTGTGATAACCATTGATGTTCAAGCCCAAATCCAACTTACTCATCAGCTGGATGTCCAACTTCGCCATACCTGTATAACGTCGATTCGTGGTGTTCTTGATGACATCGTCTTGGTCAGTATAGCCCAACGAAGCATAGTAACGGATTTTGTCACTGCCACCCGAAACAGACACACTATGATCATGAGAGAAGGAGTTATGACACAGAATATCAAACCAATCCGTATTCATGGATGCCATCTCATTCACGGCATTGTTGAACTCACTCTGGGTATAGATGCCTGCATACAGATTGTTGAGTGCGTTTTCATAACCCACCAAAGGCATACCGCTTGGATACAAATAATGCTGGTCAACCAAATACTGAGAGAACTGGATGCGCTCATTGGAATTCATCAAGTTAATCTTGGAATCCGTGTAGTAAGGACGGCGACGAGCGGTCATCGTAGCGGTATAAGAAAGGATAGGTTTACCCTCTCGACCGCTCTTGGTGGTAATGACAATCACACCGTTCGCCGCACGAGTGCCATACAATGCTGTAGCGGCAGCATCCTTCAACACGTCAATACGAAGAATGTCTTGAGGATTGATGCCAGATACCGCATTACCTATACGGTTCACATAATCAGGGTCGTTCAGCACATCTGGACTCAAAGCTACAGGGTCAGTCAGGATGATACCATCCAGCACCCACAAGGGTTCACGGTTACCAATCAACGTAGAAGTACCACGAATACGCAAACGAGGGGTTGCATTAATTTCACCACTATTCGTTGTGAACACCATATCGGGAATCTTACCTTCCAACATTTGGTCAAGGCTCGCCACACCTGGCAAATGCACATCCTCCATCTTGATGGAGGTCACGGCACTGGTCGAATAACGCTTGTCAATCTTCTGATAACCAGTCACCACCACATCCTCCAACGAATGGGAATCTTCTATCAACATCACATCCAACTGAGCTTTCTTGCCTATCATCACGATTTCCTTCTTCATGCCCAACATCAAGAACGTCACCGACTTCGCTTCGGCAGGCACATTCTGCAACACATATTTACCATCCATATCTGTTGCTGCACCAAACTCCACAAAATTCGTCGGGAACACAGCGACACCCGGCAACGGCTCACCCTTCTCGTCGGTCACACGACCATGCAACACCCGTTTGCCGTCACCATCAGTAGGACCCACTGACACATCTGCAGACGACAACGCCGGCATTGCCCATGTTCCTATCGGCAACAAACTCAATAAACACAATATCAAAAGACTTCTGACATCTCTCATCATTCTATATAATATAAGCGTTATTCGATTCATTTTATGTGATTGAACTGCAAAGGTAATAAAAAATTCAATCAATACAAAGAAATAAGAACAAAAAAAGGAGTTCCACGCATTTTTGCATGAAACTCCCTCTCAAGAAGGCGGCGACCTACTCTCCCGCATTGCGGTGCAGTACCATCGGCGCGCCCGGGCTTAACTTCTCTGTTCGGGATGGGAAGAGGTGGAACACCGGGGCCAAAGCCACCTGAATATGCCTTT
>Ga0256407_10004803_pt1 | contig 22158 bp, 18 predicted proteins | sample RumenRJG_04DNA_FD_193489 | JGI IMG/M metagenome (GOLD analysis project Ga0256407, IMG submission 193489) | Bovine rumen microbial communities from Lethbridge, Alberta, Canada - RJG_04 | ecosystem: Host-associated > Mammals > Digestive system > Stomach > Rumen | place: Canada: Alberta... | reverse complement strand
GTGTGTCACCATCAACCGTCCTCGCTACGCTGCAGGGATACTATGGTGGTATGTATGCTTCAAACTTCAATGCCTATGGTAAGCTGTACCGTGTAATGATACAAGGTTTACCTGAGACCCGCATGACACCGGAGTCGTTGAACAGTATCTATGTACGCACCCCAGGAGGTATGTCGCCTGTTCAGGAGTTCTGTCGTCTGGAGCGTGTCTACGGACCCAGCAACATCAACCGTTTCAATCTGTTTACGTCTATCAACGTGACGGCAACAGTGGCCGACGGCTATTCTACTGGTGAGGCCATCAAGGCCGCTCAGGATGTAGCTGCCGAGATGCTGCCGCAGGGCTACACCTATGACTATCAGGGTCTGACACGTGAGGAGGCTAAGGCTACCAACTCTACGGCGCTCATCTTCTTGCTGTGCTTTATCTTCATCTACCTGATCTTGTCAGCACAGTATGAATCGTACATCCTGCCGTTGTCGGTCGTACTCTCTGTACCTTTCGGCTTGGCTGGTTGTTTCCTCTTCACGATACTCTTTGGCCACGCCAACGATATCTATATGCAGATCTCATTGATTATGCTGATTGGTTTGTTGGCTAAGAACGCCATCCTTATCGTACAGTTCGCTTTGGAGCGCCGTCATCTGGGTATGGCTATCTCATGGGCTGCCGTGCTGGGTGCTGCTGCCCGTCTGCGTCCTATCTTGATGACGTCACTGGCTATGGTTGTCGGTCTGCTGCCTATGATGTTCGCCTCTGGTGTTGGTAAGAACGGTAACCAGACACTGGGTGCTGCTGCCGTTGGCGGTATGTTGATAGGTACCTTGTTGCAGGTACTGGTAGTGCCCGGTCTCTTCGTGATCTTCCAGAGCTTGCAGGAGAAGCTTTCTCCGATGAAGTTCGACGATGAGGAACGTACCGACGTCACTACTGAGATTTCGCAGTATGCCCACCGCCCTGTAGATTTTGAATTGGAGAAGTAAAAAGACTATGAAGAAGTTAATGATATTTGCTGCCGCTTCACTGCTCATGAGCAGTTGCGGACTATATAATAAGTACGAGCGTCCTGACAACGTACAGACGCAGGGCCTCATACGCGACGTGGTGAGCGATGGCGACACACTGGCTGTAGCTCCTCAGGATACGGCCTCGTTTGGTAACCTGCCCTGGCGTAGCGTCTTCACAGACCCACAGCTGCAGGCACTCATCGAACAGGGCTTGGAGAAGAATGCCAACCTGCAGAATGCGGTGCTGAACGTCAAGATGTACGAGACGATGCTGAAGGCTGCCAAGCTGGCGTTCCTGCCTGCCATCAACATTGGTGGTTCGTCGCCAATGGGTTCTATCCAGACCACTTATACTGACCCGTCAGTAACCACGAAGTCGTATGCTATCCCTGCTACGGCATCGTGGACGCTGGACCTCTTTGGCAACATCCTGTCGCAGAAGCGCTCTACGCAGATGAAGCTGCTGGGCATGAAGGATTACCAGATGGCTGTCCGCGCCCAGGTAATCAGTGGCATCGCCAATGCGTACTACACGCTGATGATGCTCGACGAACAGCTGCGCATCGTGACCTCGATGGGTGAGACGGCTAAGGAGACGTGGGAGATGATGCAACAGCAGTTCTCCCTGGGTCGTGTACGCTCAACGAGTGTGCAGAGTGCAGAGGCTGCCTATCTGTCAACACAGACACAGGCCAACGATTTCCGCCGTCAGATTCGCTCTACGGAGAATGCGTTGTGTCTGCTCATTGGTCAGCCTGGTCAGACCGTCAGCCGTGCTAAGCTGGACCAGCAGATGCTGCCTACGGAGTTTGCTACGGGTGTAGGTGTTGCTTTGCTGCAGAACCGTCCTGACGTGCACAATGCTGAGATGTCGCTGGCTGCCTGCTTCCACGATGTACAGACGGCTCGCTCGCAGTTCTATCCGAATATCACCATTGGTGCAACGGCTACCTTCTCTAATATCAATGGTACTATGAACCCAGGAAAGTGGATTACCACGCTCTTTGGTTCGCTGACACAGCCTGTCTTCAATCGTGGTGCGCTGACCGCTAACCTGAAGGTGAAGAAGATTCAGTACGAGCAGGCCTTCAATACCTGGCAGAACGCTATTCTGCAGGCAGGCAACGAGGTAAGCAACGCACTGGTCAACTACACCAACTACGATGCTAACTCGAAGATTGAGGCTCAGCGTGTAGAGATTCTCACCAAGAATGTGGAGGATACCCGTGCACTCTATCAGAGCAGCGGCTCGAGCTATCTGGAGGTGCTTTCAGCACAGAACCAACTGCTCTCTGCTCAGATTAACAAGGCCAGCAATGACTTCAACAAGATGCAGGCTGTGGTGTCACTCTATACTGCTCTTGGCGGAGGTGGAAAGTAAGATGTTAGAAGTTTGATGTAAGAAGTAAGAATTATGGCAAGCGAAATAAGTCCAAAAGCTGAGGTATCGCCAAAGGCGAAAATCGGCGACAACGTAAAGATATTCCCATTCGCCTATATCGAGGACGATGTGGAGATTGGCGACGGCTGCATCATCTTCCCCTTCGTCAGCATCTGTGCTGGTACGCGCATGGGTAAGAAGAACAAGGTGCACCAGGGTGCCGTCATCGGTGCTCTGCCACAGGACTTTGAGTTCCGTGGTGAGAAGTCAGAGTGTATCATCGGCGATGGTAACATTATCCGCGAGAATGTGGTCATCAACCGTGCTACCCATCGTGGTGGACAGACGGTTCTGGGTAATAACAACGTCCTCATGGAGGGTTCACACATCTCGCACGACACGAAGGTGGGCAACTGCTGCGTGTTTGGCTATGGTACGAAGATTGCAGGCGACTGCATCATTGAGGACCATGCTATCTTCTCTTCCAGCGTCATTGAGAATGCCAAGACGCGTGTGGGAGAGGGTGCAATGATTCAGGCTGGTACGACGTTCTCGCAGGACATTCCTCCCTATATCATCGTCAGCAAGAAGGGTACCTATGGTGGCGTGAATGTTACCGTAGGTCGTCAGCAGGGTGTTGATGAGAAGGTGCTGAAGCACATCGCCAATGCTTACCGTCTGGTATTCAATGGCAATGGCTCACTCCTCGATGCTATCATCCAGATTGAGGAGCAGGTGCCGCCAGGCAGGGAGATTGACCATATCGTGGAATTCCTGAAGACCACGGAGATTGGTATCCTCTCGAAGACGATTCACTAAGTGCGCTAAATAATAGCTTAGCAGCGCTTAGTAACTGGCCGTGCAGGGTATGCCGGCTGCTATTACACGGTCGCGAATGGCATCAAGCTGTTCGCGACTGGCTTTTTCCAACCCTTGGGCAGGAGTCTCGCGATCAATGGTATAGACCATCACCTGCTGGGGCTTGATGCTTTTGACGACTTCCAGCCAGGGTGCAACAAACTCTTCGCCTGTGTTATCCACACTCTCGTCATCGTTGCTTCCCCTCATGAACATCGTCTGAATAATAATATGTCCATTGAAGGCTTTCATGCGTTCGATAATCTGGTTGACGTCATAGGCGCCAGTGGGTCTGTCCACCTTATTAATATAGGTGGGGTCTATGGTGTCGAGTTTCAAGATGTTGTCGTCCACACGCAACAGGGCATCGTGCACCTCAGGGCGGTGTATCATCGTGGAGTTGCTGAGTACACAGACCTTAGCCTTGGGACAGTACTGGTCGCGCAGACGAATGGTGTCGTCGATAATCTCCGCAAAATGGGGGTGACTGGTGGGCTCGCCATTGCCAGCAAAGGTCAGCACGTCAGGCAGTTGCTTGTCGGCAACCATCTTCTGCAACTGCTCTTCCAGCTTCTGCGCTACCAACTCGCGTGAAGGTCTGGGCAGGGTAGGCCGGTGGTCTTTATTGAAACCACACTCGCAGTAGATGCAGTCGAAGGTGCATACCTTGCCATCGGCAGGTTGCAAATTGATACCCAGCGAGATGCCTAACCGACGGCTGTGAATGGGCCCGAAAATGGGCGAAGGATAAATAACTGTACTCATAGTGAGCACAAAATTACAAAATAATTCTTAATTGTTGTGCTGTGTTTCATATTTATTTTGTAATTTTGCACGAAATTAGGTGTATTACGTCTAAAAAGATATGAGCAAAAAACGAAAGAAGGCCCGCAGCCGTAGAGGTTTGCAGGTTGTTACTTTGTGTATAAGCACTACTATGGTGCTCCTTTTATTGGGTATGGTAGCATTCTTCGTACTGTCGGCACGTAACCTGTCGGCACACATGAAGGAGAATCTCACCATGACCATCATGTTGAAAGACTCGGTGACGGTAAATGATGCGCACTTGTTCTGTCGCGACCTATACCATCGCCCCTATTCTCATGAGATTGACTATATCAGTAAGGAACAGGCACAGCTTGAACAGGTCAAGGAGCTGGGTAGTGACCCTTCGGAGTTCCTGGGTTTCAATCCCTTCCCTGCTACGTTGGAGATTCGTTTGAAGGCTGACTATGCCTGTCGCGATTCGCTGAAGTGGATTGTCAAGGAGCTGAAGAAGGACGAGCGCGTCAGTGACCTGGCGTATATGGAGGACCTGATGGACAAGGTGAATCTAAACATCAGTCGTGTGAGTATCGTGTTGCTGGTATTGGCTGTCCTGCTGACCTTCGTGTCGTTCTCGTTGATTAGCAATACGGTACGCCTGAGTGTCTATGCGAACCGCTTTGTCATCCACACCATGAAACTGGTGGGTGCCTCGTGGGGATTCATCCGTAAGCCGTTCCTCAAGCAGGCGGTCATTGTTGGCGTTATTGCTGCCATTCTGGCATGTAGCATACTGGGTGCTGGCGTCTATGGCCTTTATCTCACTCAACCTGGTGTTCCTGAGATTGTAACCTGGGAGGTGTTGGTACTGACAGGTGCTGCTGTACTGCTGTTTGGTATCATCATTACGGCCCTCTGTGCCTGGCTGGCTGTCAACAAGTTCTTGCGCATGAAGGCTCAGGAGTTGTATAAGATTTAACTTCGTAATAACGTGATAACGATATAACGGAATAACGACAATAATATATATGGAGAAAAGAGATTTCGCTTTTGATAAAGTCAACTACATCCTGCTGGCTGTAGGAATGGCTGTCGTGGTCTTGGGTTTCCTGCTGATGAGTGGTAATGGCTCTACGGAGACTGCCTACGACCCCGATATCTTCAGTGCCCGTCGCATCAAGGTTGCCCCATTGGTGTGTCTGGCTGGTTTTGTGTCTATGATTTATGCGGTAGTACGCCGCCCGAAAGAATAAGCTATGGAATGGTTTGAAGCATTGATACTGGGTATTATCCAGGGACTGACAGAGTATCTGCCTGTCAGCAGTAGTGGTCATCTGGCTATTGGTCAGGCACTGTTTGGTATGGAGAATGGTGAGGAGAATCTGATGTTCACCGTTGCTGTGCATGTCGCTACAGTACTGTCGACGCTGGTTATCCTGTGGAGCGAGATAGACTGGATACTGAAAGGATTGTTTAAATGTGAGCTCAACGCTGAGACGAAATACGTGCTGAACATCATCGTGTCGATGATTCCCGTGGGTATCGTAGGCGTGTTCTTCAAAGACTATGTCGAGGAGATTTTTGGTTCAGGGTTGCTGGTGGTAGGCTTTTGCCTGCTCATCACCGCTTCGCTGCTCATCTTCTCATACTATGCTAAGCCTCGTCAGAAGGAGCATATCTCCATGAAGGATGCCTTCATCATTGGTTTGGCACAGGCTGTTGCCGTTCTGCCGGGTGTATCCCGTTCAGGCAGCACCATTGCTACGGGTCTGCTGTTGGGTAACAAGAAAGAGTCGTTGGCACAGTTCTCGTTCCTGATGGTGATTCCTCCCATCCTTGGTGAGGCACTGCTTGATGTGCTGAAAATGACGAAGGGTGAGAACGTGATGGGTTCTATCGAAGCACTACCTCTAACAGTTGGTTTCGTGGCTGCCTTCCTGTCTGGTTGCGTGGCTTGCAAATGGATGATTAACATCGTCAAGAAAGGTAAACTCATCTACTTCGGTATCTATTGCGCCATTGTGGGTGTGATTACCATCCTCTGCAACCTGCTGTAAATTGTCAAATAGTAAATAGTCAGATTGTCAAGGTGAACTTCACAGCAGGCGAATATATCTATATCAACAAACCCTACCGCATGACATCATTCGGTGCACTGGCTTACGTGCGCACGCGTGTATCAAGAAAGGTGGGCGTCAAGCGTGTGAAGATGGGGCATGCAGGTACCCTCGACCCACTGGCAACAGGGGTGCTGATACTTTGTACGGGTAAGAAGACCAAGGAGATAGAGAGTCTGCAGCTTCACGATAAGGAGTATACTGCCACTCTGCAACTGGGTGCGACGACTCCCAGCTACGATATGGAGCACGAAGTGGACGCCACTTATCCTACCTCGCATATCACCCGTGAGTTGATAGAGACAGCCCTTGCCGATTTTGTTGGTGACATCCAGCAGGTTCCTCCTCAGTATTCGGCTTGTAAGATTGGTGGCGATCGTGCCTACGAGCTGATGCGTAAGGGTAAGGAAGTAGAGTTGGCCGCCAAGACCGTGCACATCGATTCTATCGAAGTGATAGATTTCAACCCCACGACCATGCAGCTGAGCATTCGTGTGGTGTGTGGCAAGGGAACCTATATCCGTTCACTGGCCCGAGATATTGGACAGGCACTGAATAGTGGAGCCTACCTGACGGCACTCTGTCGTACTCGTCTAGGTGGTGTCCGCATTGAGGACTGCATCACCATTGATGATTTCCCAGAGTGGCTGGAACAGCAGAAAATAGAGTTAGAGTCGTAATGCTATCCTATCGTAACAAATGTAATAATGAAATAACGTAATAACGAAATATAATAATGAAGTTATCACAATTTAGATTCAAACTGCCCGAAGAGCAAATTGCTTTGGAGCCTCCTCACAAGGTATTCGAGAATGAAGACGGTACCGTGGAGAAAGTGTATCATCGCGACGAGTGCCGCCTGATGGTGGTACATCGTAAGAGTGAGAAGGTCGACATGTTTGAGAAAGATGCCGACGGGAATGATACTACCAACTTTCTGACCTTCAAGAATATCATTGACTACTTCGATGAGGGCGATGTCTTTGTGTTTAACGATACGAAGGTGTTTCCTGCCCGTCTCTTTGGTACAAAGGAGAAGACTGATGCGAAGATTGAGGTATTCCTGTTGCGTGAACTCAATGAGGAGCTGCGCTTGTGGGATGTGTTGGTAGAGCCTGCCCGTAAGATTCGTATTGGTAACAAGCTCTTCTTCGACGAGGAAGGTCCTATGGTTGCTGAGGTTATCGACAATACCACCAGTCGTGGTCGTACGCTACGTTTCCTCTATGACTGTCCGCACGATGAGTTCAAGCAGGAACTGTTCGCGTTGGGCTCGGCACCGCTGCCACGCTATATCGTTGACAAGCGTCCTGCTACACCCGATGATATGGAGAACTTCCAGACCATCTATGCCAAGCATGAGGGTGCTGTGACGGCTCCTGCCTCTGGTCTGCACTTCAGCCGTGAGTTGATGAAGCGCCTGGAGATTCGTGGTATCAATTTCTCGTATGTCACGGTACACTGTGGACTTGGCTGCTTCGATCCTATTGAGGTGGAAGACCTCACCAAACATAAGATGAGTTCCGAGCAGATGATGGTGACCACAGAGGCTTGTGAGGTTGTTAACAAGGCCAAGGCTGATGGTCGTCATGTCTGTGCGGTAGGTATCAGCACCATGCGTGCTACAGAGACAGCGGTAGGTACCGACGGTATGTTGAAAGAGTTTAATGGTTGGACGAACAAATTCATCTTCCCACCCTATGACTTCGGACTGGCAGATGCGATGATTACCAACTTCTATCACTCTGAGTCGACGATGGTGATGGCTACGGCAGCCTTCGGTGGCTATGATTTGGTGATGAAAGCCTATGATATGGCTGTGGAGAACGGCTATCAGTTTGGCTGCTATGGTGACGCAATGCTCATCGTTGATGATTAATCATCAGGTATATCTCGGCTTAGGTTCCAATCTTGGCGACAAGGCGTGGAACCTGAGCGAGGCTATCCGACTGATTGGTGAACGGGTAGGGCAGGTCATTCGTCAGTCATCGTTCATCGAGACAGACCCATGGGGCTTCCAGTCGGACAACACCTTTCTCAATGCCGTCATCCTCTGTGAGACGGATAAGACACCACGCGAGGTGCTTCTGCTTACCCAACAGATAGAGCGCGACATGGGACGTAACAAATCACTCACCTCTCACCTCTCACCTCTCACCTCTAGAGAATATATCGACAGGACAATAGACATCGATATCCTACTCTACGATGACCTCACCATTGACGAGCCCGATCTGCAGATACCGCATCCACTGATGCATCAACGTGATTTCGTGATGCGTCCGTTACAAGAAATACGGCCGACAACGTAGACAACATCAATAATATTAGAATACTAATCAATAAAACAAACTGCACATGAAAAAACTAATCGTAACACTTATTTCCGCTTTTATAGCGGTCAGCGGTTTCTCCGCTGACAAGGCAGGCAATCCCTATGCCAAGTACACAGAGACGCTTCCTTTCTCGATGCCAGAGGTAACAGCTCCTGTCATCCCTGACAATCAGGTCAATCTCAAGGACTTTGGTGCTGTCGGTGATGGTATCACACTTAATACCGATGCCTTTGCTAAAGCTATCGATGCTTTGGCACAGAAAGGCGGAGGTAAACTCGTCGTTCCACAGGGCGTATGGCACACAGGTCCCATCGTGCTGAAGAGTCATATCAACCTGCATCTTAATGCTGGTGCTGTCATCCTTTTTGCTGCCGATGAGACGTTGTATCCGTTGATTGATACCTCTTTTGAGGGCTTGGACACCCGTCGTTGCCAATCGCCACTGAGTGCCAATGGTGCAACGGATATCGCCATCACGGGCAAGGGCGTCATTGACGGTAATGGACAGTACTGGCGTCCTGTAAAGAAAGGAAAGGTGACGGAGAGTCATTGGAAGGAACTGCTTGCCATCCCTGGCAGTCAGGAGATGAAACCTGGCTACTGGGTACCTTCGGCAGGCTATGCCAAGGGAGAGCAGGGTGCCAATATGAATGTGCCCAATGCCAAGACCGATGCGGAATGGAACGCCATCAAGCGTTTTGTTCGTCCAGTAATGGTGTCGCTGGTGAAATGTAAGAACGTGCATCTGAAGGGTGTCATCCTCCAGAACTCCCCAGCATGGAATCTTCATCCATTGATGTGTGAGAATGTTATCGTTGAGGATGTGTTGGTACGCAACCCCAGCTATGCACAGAATGGTGATGCACTCGACCTTGAGTCCTGCAAGAATGCGCTGATCATCAATTCCCGCTTTGATGCTGGCGACGATGGTATCTGTATCAAGAGTGGTAAGGATGCCGATGGTCGCCGTCGTGGCATTCCCTGTGAGAACGTTGTCGTCAAGGGCTGTACGGTTTTTGCCGGACATGGTGGTTTCGTGGTTGGCTCAGAGATGAGTGGAGGTGTGAAGAACATCCTCGTTGACCAGTGTCAGTTCCTGGGAACGGATGTTGGTTTGCGCTTCAAGTCCACACGTGGCCGTGGTGGTATCGTGGAGAATATCTATATCAAGAACATTTCTATGACGGATATCAAGACGGACGCTATCACCTTCAACATGTATTATGGAGGAAAATCAGTGGCAGAGATGCTGGCGGATGGTGACAATCCCGACAACGTGACGAAGATGCCAGTGACAGAAGAGACACCTATCTTCCGCAATATCGATATCAAGAACATCATCTGCAATGGTGCAGGACGGGCTATGGAGTTCAATGGACTGCCGGAGATGCCCATCGATGGCATCTCGCTGAAAGACATCACGATTCTTGCCAAGAAGGATGCCGTCTTTACCAACTGTCAGAATATCAAGAAGAAAAACGTGAATATCACGATTCAGAAATAAAACAATAAAGCCCCGCCAATCGGCGAGGCTTTATAATTGCTACAACTGTTCGATTACTTACGCAGACCGAGAGCCTTGATAAGTGCACGATAGCGGTTGATGTCCTTGTTGTAGAGGTACTTCAGCAACTTACGACGACGACCTACGAGCTTGGTCAGTGAACGAGCGGTACCGAAGTCCTTGTGGTTCTTCTTCAGGTGCTCGGTGAGGTGCTGAATACGATAGGTGAACAGGGCTACCTGGCTCTCAACAGAACCGGTATCCTTAGCGTCCTTGCCATACTGGCCGAAGATCTCGGCCTTCTTAGCTTGATCTAAATACATTGTTTTGTTTGTGATTAAATGTTTGCAATAACATCTTTCAGACGCATCAGCCTGCCTAATCACAGGGCGGTTTACGTCATCAAATGCTCCGGATTTTCCGAAATGCGGGTGCAAAGGTACAACTTTTTTGCAAAACCAACAAATATTTCGAAGAAAATGTGTACCTTTGCACCCGAAATTACGTAGTTTTATTATGCAGGATATCAGAAATATTGCGATTATCGCACATGTAGACCACGGCAAGACGACGCTCGTGGACAAGATGATGCTGGCCGGAAACCTGTTCCGTGAGGGACAGAACCTGTCCTCTCAGGTGTTGGATGCTAACGACCTGGAGCGCGAACGAGGCATCACGATTCTTTCAAAGAATGTTAGTATCAACTGGAAAGGAACAAAGATTAATATCATCGATACTCCGGGACACTCCGACTTCGGTGGCGAGGTGGAGCGTGTGCTCAACATGGCAGACGGTTGTCTGCTGCTGGTAGATGCCTTCGAGGGCCCGATGCCCCAGACACGTTTTGTATTGCAGAAGGCTTTGCAGATTGGTCTCAAACCCATCGTGGTCGTCAACAAGGTCGACAAGCCCAACTGCCGTCCTGAGGAGGTCTACGAGATGGTCTTCGACCTGATGTTCTCGCTGAATGCTACTGAGGATCAGCTTGACTTCCCTGTAGTCTATGGCTCTGCCAAGAACGGCTGGATGGGTGAGGACTATAACAAGCCCACCACCGATATCACCTACCTGTTGGATAAGATTTTGGAGGTCATCCCTGCTCCCAAGCAGATCGAGGGTACGCCCCAGATGTTGATAACCTCGCTGGATTACAGCTCCTATACGGGCCGTATTGCTGTGGGACGTGTTCATCGTGGCCAGCTGAAAGATGGCATGCAGGTGACTATCGCCCATCGTGACGGTTCTATGGAGAAGACGAAAATCAAGGAGCTGCACACCTTCGATGGTATGGGACATAGCCGTATTGACCAGGTGGACTGTGGTGACATCTGCGCCGTTATAGGTCTGGAGAAGTTTGAGATTGGTGACACCATCTGCGACTTGGAGAACCCAGAGCCCCTGCCACCTATTGCCATTGACGAACCTACCATGTCAATGCTCTTCCAGATCAACGACTCACCATTCTTCGGTAAAGAGGGTAAGTTTGTGACCTCTCGTCATATCAACGACCGTTTGGAGAAAGAACTGGAGAAAAACCTCGCCCTGCATGTCGAGCAGTTCGAGGACTCTACCGATAAGTGGATTGTCTCTGGCCGTGGTGTGCTCCACCTCTCTGTGCTCATCGAGACCATGCGTCGTGAGGGCTATGAGCTGCAGGTTGGTCAGCCGCAGGTTATCTATAAGGAGATCAACGGTCAGAAGTGTGAACCTATCGAGGAACTCACCATCAACGTTCCTGAGGAGTTCGCCTCGAAGATGATTGATATGGTCACTCGTCGTAAGGGTGAGATGACCTCGATGGAGAGTCAGGGCGACCGCACGAATATTGAGTTCGATATTCCTTCGCGTGGTATCATTGGTCTGCGTACCAATGTGCTGACTGCTTCTCAAGGCGAGGCCATCATGGCTCACCGCTTCAAGGAGTACCAGCCCTACAAGGGTGAGATAGAGCGTCGTGTCAACGGTTCGATGATTGCCCTCGAAACAGGCAATGCCTTTGCCTACGCTATCGACAAGTTGCAGGACCGTGGTAAGTTCTTCATCGACCCAGGTGAAGATGTCTATATGGGTCAGGTCGTCGGTGAGCACGTTCATGACAACGACCTCGTCATCAATGTCTGCAAGGCCAAGCAGCTCACCAACGTCCGTGCTTCTGGTACAGATGATAAGGCACGCATTATTCCGAAGGTCGTCATGTCACTGGAGGAATGTCTGGAGTACATCAAGGAAGACGAACTTGTCGAGGTTACGCCGAAGTCCATGCGTATGCGCAAGATCATCCTTGACCACGATCAGCGCAAAAAGGCCAACAAGAACTAATTTGGTTTAAAGATGGAGGTTATACAAAGTTTCACCATCGATCATACACATCTGAAGCCCGGTATCTACGTCTCGCGCGTAGATAAGGGCTTCACTACATATGACTTGCGTATCACCGAACCTAACAAGGAACCTGCTATGGCCCCTTCGGCTATTCACAGTATGGAACATTTGATGGCTACGTGGTTCCGTAACTCTCGCGTAAAGGAAGATGTGGTGTATGTTGGTCCGATGGGCTGCCTGACGGGGATGTATATCATCATGACAGGCTCATACAGCGTCGAGGATATGCGTCAGTTGACCATCGAGTGCTTAGAGTGGATACTGGCACAGAAGGAAGTGCCGGCTACCACCCCTGAAACGTGTGGAAACTGTCTGTTGCACGACCTGCCCATGTGCCAATGGGAGAGTCGTCGATATCTGGACCGTCTGAAGAACGACTTCCACTCGGAATATACCAAACTCCAGATAGTGCTGGACGATGGTAAGCAGTTTGCCGATGCCTAAAGGCTTTCTACGAAAGTCTTGGTGATCTGGAAGGAGTGCTCAGCAATGGTTTCCCAGAAATTGTGATACTGCGAAGCGTCAGTGTCGCGCAGGGGAATATCGCTGATGACACGGAACGAGATGAACGGAACCTTGTTGATATAGCAGGTCTGGGCAATGGCACACGACTCCATATCGACAGCCTTGGCCTCAGGGAAGTGACCGATGATTTCTCGCATCTTCTCCTTGGAGTCCACGAACCAGTCGCCTGTAACAATCAGACCTTGGTGGAGGCTAATGCCTGATGTCTGAAGATGGAGGGCTTTCTGCAGCATGTCTGCATCGGCTTTGAAACGTGCGGGCAGGCCCTGTACCTGACCATAGACGGTGGTGTCGTCAATGGCTTTGCCACAATATACGTCGTGGTAGCACAGCTCGCTGCTGACTACCACATTCTGGACGTTGACATCATCGCCGTTGCCACCAGCACACCCGCTGCTGATGATGCAGTCGGGGTGGAACTCATTGATCATCTTTTGTGCACCAAGAGCGGCATTGACCTTGCCGATGCCACACTTCTCTACTCTGACATTGCCGTCATTGAACAACTGCTGCAACTGGCGCAACTCCTTGTCCATCGCTACAATAATACCTATTTTCATATGTTTTTATTTGCTATTTGTGTGCAAAGTTACGAAAAAAGTTGTAACTTTGCACGCAAAATAAGAGAAAACATGAAAAATTGGAAGCTGTGGCTACCCGATGTGGTGGTCGTCTTGTTATTCGTAGTGATATCGTTTGCTTACTTCTTCCCCGCAGACATCGAGGGACGTGTGCTCTATCGCCATGACTCTTCGGCAGGACGCGGAGCAGGACAGGAGGCTCTGGAATACCAGCAGCGCACAGGAGAGCGTACCCGTTGGACGAATGCTTTGTTCGGAGGTATGCCAACCTATCAGATGTCACCTTCGTATCACAGTACGACGCTGCTGACGAAGGTAGAGACGGCGTATCATCTGGGACTGCCTGAAAACGTATGGTATGTCTTTGTGTACCTGCTGGGCTTCTATATCCTGTTGCGAGCCTTCGACTTCCGTGTCTATCTGGCGGCTTTGGGAGCTGTAATCTGGGCGTTCAGCAGCTATTTCTTTATTATCATTGCTGCCGGACATATCTGGAAAGTGATGGCGCTGGCCTACCTGCCTCCGATGATTGCGGGTGTGGTGCTGGCCTATCGTGGCAAATACCTGTGGGGTATGCTGGTGACGGCACTCTTTGCTGCTCTGGAGGTGTTGGCGAACCATGTGCAGATGACCTACTATTATCTGTTCATCGTGCTGGCAATGGTCATCGCGTTCTGCATTGAGGGATTGTATAAGAAGCAATATCAGCACCTGATGAAGGCAACAGCCGCCTGTGTGGTGGGTGCTGCTATTGGTATCTGCATCAATATCTCGAACCTCTATCATACATGGGAGTATGGTCAGGAGTCGATGCGTGGAAAGAGTGAATTGGTCAAGCAGAACAGTGCCAATCAGACCAGCAGTGGTCTGGATCGCGACTATATCACACAGTGGAGTTATGGCATCGATGAGACTTGGACATTGCTGGTGCCGAATGCGAAGGGTGGTGCCAGTGTGCCTCTCTCACAGAGCAAGACGGCCATGAAGCATGCCGATGAATACTATACGGGCATCTACCAGCAGTTAGGCCAGTATTGGGGCAACCAACCCATGACGGCAGGACCTGTGTATGTCGGTGCTTTTGTGCTGATGCTGTTCGTGTTGGGCCTGTTTATTGTGAAGGGACCATTGAAGTGGGCGCTGTTGGCAGTGACTATTCTCTCCATTCTCCTCTCCTGGGGACGTAACTTCATGCCGTTCACGGACTTCTTCCTGGACTATATCCCGATGTATGCGAAGTTCCGCACGGTGGCATCCATCCTTGTCATTGCGGAGTTCACCATCCCCCTGTTGGCGATGCTGGCACTGAAGCGGATTATCGATGAACCGGAGCTGTTGAAAGCCAAGGCAAAATGGCTATATACTTCTTTTGCACTGACGGGAGGTGTCTGCTTGCTGTTTGCCCTGATGCCACAGACCTTCTTCCCTGATTTCATCAGCTATAACGAGATGCAGGCCATGAAGCAGATTCCTGCCGACCAACTGACACCGCTGGTCAGCAACCTGACAGAGATGCGTGTGGCGGTATTTACTGCTGATTGCTGGCGCTCGTTCTGGATTATCGTCATCGGTACGGCTTGTCTGTTGCTCTATCAGTACCGTAAGATGAAGGCTCAGTGGATGATTGCTGCGCTTACCGTGCTCTGTCTTATCGACATGTGGCAGGTCAACAAGCGTTACCTCAACGATGAGATGTTCGTGTCGAAGACCGTTCGTGAGGAACCAGTCCCGAAGTCTACTGCCGTGGACCATATTCTGCAGGACAAGTCGCTCGACTACCGCGTGCTCAATCTGGCAACGTCGACATTCAACGAGAACGAGACAAGCTATTACCTGAAGAGCATCGGTGGTTACCATGCTGCCAAGCTGCGTCGCTATCAGGAACTCATCGATGAGCATATCTCACCAGAGATGAACCGCGTCTTCAAGGCTGTCAGTGAGGCTGCAGGAGATATGACACAAATCAATGGCGACAGCATCTATCCCGTATTGAATATGCTCAACACCAAATACTTCATCTTGCCGTTGCAGGGTGGACAGACGGTGCCCCTCGCCAATCCATATACCTATGGAAATGCGTGGTTTGTTGACCGTATCCACTATGTCGACAATGCCAATGAAGAACTGGACATGACAGGTCGTCTGCCATTGCGCCATGAGGCTGTAGCCGACAAGAAATTCGAGGAACAGCTGGGACAGGCTGTCTTGCAGGATACGCTGAGTCGTGTGACGATAACCGCCTACGAACCCAATCAGCTGACCTATGAGGTGAACTCTGGAAAGGGTGGAGTAGTGGTGTTCTCAGAGATTTACTATCCCGGTTGGACGGCTACCATTGATGGTGAGGAACAGCCTTTAGGCCGTGTCAACTATGTGTTGCGTGCCTTGCAGGTGAAGCCTGGCAAACACGAGGTGGTGCTCAGCTTCTTCCCCAAGAGCATCGACCGTACAGAGACCATTGCCTATACAGCCTATGGCTTGTTGTTGCTTATTCTAATGGTACTGGCATGGACAACATATCGTCGTCGTCATCAGCAGGCTCCTCAGGATTAAGACGGAAACGAACGTAAGTTTGGTGGCCGTACCAGGTTACGACACCCAAGCAGCATAGCGGCAACAGGAATGATACGTTGATGCTGGGAACACCCAACAGGGTGATGCCGCTGTTGATGATACCCATCTGGAGCAGTGGAAATACCGAACCACCCATGATGGCCATGATCAGACCGGCACTACCCACTTTCACGTGGTCACCCAATCCCTCCATAGATATACCGAAGATGGTGGGGAACATCAACGACATACAACCACTGGCGATGACCAGACAATACAAACCATTGCGGTCGGTAAAGAGTATGGTACCAATGATGGATACCATGGCGATAACACCTGCAAAGGCAAGCATTCTGCTGGCGCTGAACCAGCGCATCAGCCATGTGGAAACGATACGTCCGATGGCAAAGAATAGTAGCGACAGGAAGGTAAACTTCTGTACCTCCTGGATACAGACCTGTTCTGTCATACCCTCAGCAGTAAAGATTCGGGTGGCATATTGGATGATAAAAGTCCAGCACATCAGCTCGGCACCCACATAACAGAACTCGGCAATGACACCATTGCGGTAGTTCTTGTTGGCGGCTAACAGCCTGATGCGGTCGCGCAGGTTACGAGACACACGGATACCTGCGGGCTCAGGGATTTTGACAATCATGACCAAGGCAAGCAATGCTATCACGATGATACCCATCACGATGTAAGGCTGTATCATCACCCCCAAGTCGTGGTCTTTGACAGCATTGAATTGTTGCAGGGGCATGGACATTCGATGTTGCGCATCGATAGGACTCATTTTTGAGAAAACCTCACTGGCCAGCAGCCAACCACCCAAGTTTCCCAAGGCGTTGAAGGTCTGAGAAGCGTTGATACGAATAATGCCATGCCGTTTGTCTCCCAGACAATAGACATAGGGGTTACAACAGGTCTGTAGGAATGATAGTCCGCAGGTCATGATGAAGTAGGCCGACAGGAAAGGGTAGTAGCTGCCAATCCATCGGGAGGGCACAAAGGCTATCGTACCAATGGAGAAAAGTATCAGACCAGCCACGATACCCCATTTGTAGCTGTATTTCTGGATGAGTAGTGCTGCAGGAATGGCTAAGCAGAAATAGCCCAGATGGTAGAATACCGATACCAGGGATGCTTCACCGGCAGTGATGCGGAACACTTTGGAGAAGGTACCCATCATTGGTGTCGTCACATTACTGGCTACACCCCATAGGGCAAAACAGATGGTGATGAGCCACCATGCCGTCAGCTGATTCTTGTCATAAATATGTAAAAAACGGTCTTCTCGTGTCGTTGTTTCCATAGTTAGTAATTTTTATGGTGGCAAAGATACAAAATAATATTTGTTTTTGCTAATCTGTTGCCTTCTTTTTTGTATAGTTGCCATAAAATATGTATCTTTGCAGCGTGGTTTTGCCATTTTTAGTAAGTAAAGTGATGGAGTTCCGTACACAAGTGACTATCAAAAAACCGCCTTTCTGCATAGAACCCTGTGAAGAAATGCTCTTCGTGGGGTCTTGTTTTGCCGATGCCATAGGTCAGCGCTTCCGTCAGGAGGCCTTCCCCGTCACCGTCAATCCTTTTGGTGTGATGTATAACCCCGCCAGCATTCTCCACACTGTCCAGCGCTTGTACGCCACAACTTCCTCTGTTCCTCCACGTGTGGTCTTTCTTACCCTTGGCACCAACCACGTCTATCGTCTTAAGGAGACTGGTGAGATTGTCGACAACTGCGAGAAACGACCTGCAGCCCTCTTTCAAGAGGAAGAACTCACTGTCGATCAGTGTGCCGACTACTTAAGTCAGGCAGTATCCGTCCTTCAGCGTCTTCGTCCTGATGTCCATATCGTCTTTACCGTTAGCCCCATCCGCTATCGTAAATACGGTTACCATGAGAGCCAGCTGTCTAAGGCCACCCTCCTCCTCGCCGTGCAAGAAATTGTTTCTCATTCTTCACTCTTCACTCTTCACTCTTCACTTTCTTACTTCCCTGCCTACGAAATCGTGATGGACGAGCTCCGCGACTATCGCTTCTATGCTGCCGACATGCTTCATCCTTCCGACCAGGCTGTGGAGTATATCTGGGAGCGTCTCGTCGATACTTATTTTTCACAGGCGGCAAAGGACTTCCTTGCTGAATGGCACCCACTGAAACAGGCGTTGGCCCACAAACCCTTCCATGCCGACTCCCCCGAATATCGCACCTTCCATGAACAGACCATGACGAAGGTTGCTGAACTACAAAAGAAATATCCTCATTTAACATTATGAATTACACTATAGAAAAGATTACGACGCTCATTGGAGCACGACGTATCGGCACTGCCGACGCCACTATAGGCTGGCTGCTTACTGACAGCCGTTCACTTTGTTTTCCTGAAGAGACATTGTTTTTTGCCCTGAAAACCACCCGCAACGATGGTCATCGTTATATCGACGACCTCTATCGTCGTGGTGTCCGCAACTTCGTCGTTGCCTCTGCTCCTGCTGCATCTTCGGCGGGTTCTTACAAAGATGCCAACTTCCTGGTCGTTCCTTCTCCGCTTGCTGCTCTGCAGCGCCTGGCAGAGCGTCACCGCGACGAGTTCGATATCCCCATTGTGGGTATCACAGGTTCTAATGGTAAGACGATGGTCAAGGAGTGGCTTAACCAACTGCTCTCTCCTTCTATGACGGTGACCCGTTCGCCAAAGAGCTATAACTCCCAGATCGGTGTTCCCCTCTCCGTCTGGTTGCTCAACGAACAGACTCAGGTGGCCCTTTTCGAGGCAGGCATCAGTCAGCCTGACGAGATGGAGTCACTTGCAGATATTGTCCAGCCCACCATTGGCGTCCTCACCTGTTTAGGCCCTGCCCATCAGGAGAACTTCCGTTCTCTGGAGGAGAAATGTATGGAGAAAATGCTGCTGTTCCGTAATGCCAAGGTCTTAGCCTATAACAGCGATGACGATATTATCAGTCGCTGTATCCGCCGTTCCGGTTTCAAGGGCGAGAAGATTGGCTGGAGCCGTGAGAACCCCTCTGCTCCGTTCTATATCGAAAAGGTGTCTCCCGCTTCTCAGACCTCGCCTCTCACTTCTCACCTCTCACCCCTCACCTCTATCACCTATATATATAAAGGTACACGTGCGACTTATTGCCTTCCTTTCTTCGATGAGGCTTCGTTGCAGTGTTCTTTCGCTTGTGCAGCAGTGGCCCTTTATCTGGGTCTTACTCCCGACCAGCTGGCGGAGCGCATGGCTCGTCTCGAACCTGTTGCCATGCGTCTGGAGGTGAAGGAGGGACAGCATGGTTGTCTGCTTATCAACGACTCGTATAATAGCGACATCAATTCGCTGGACATCGCCCTCGACTTCATGGCTCGCAGAACGCTTTCCAAGGGTGGGGTACTCATCCTTAGCGACATCTACCAGAGTGGATTGTCCGATTACGAACTCTACTGCAAGGTCAACAGCCTCTGTATGGAACGGGGCATCAGTCACCTGCTGGCAGTAGGCTCACATATCAATGGTCAGAAAGGTGTCTTCACGCTTCCTGCCCAACACTTCTTCACCACCACCGACCAGTTGCTTGCCAGCGATGTGTTCCGTTCCCTGCATGATGAGGTTATCCTTATCAAGGGTGCCCGTCCTTTCGGTTTCGACCGCATCACGGAACAGTTGGAGCAGAAGGTCCACGAGACTATTCTGGAGGTCAACCTCAACGCTGTGGTTGACAATCTCAACTACTATCGTTCCTTCTTGAAACCTGAGACCAAGCTGGTCTGCATGGTCAAGGCCGATGCCTATGGTGCTGGTGCTGTGGAGGTTGCCAAGACACTTCAGGACCATCGTGTCGACTACCTTGCCGTAGCTGTGGCTGACGAGGGTGTGACGCTTCGCAACAATGGCATCACGCAGAACATCATGATTATGAACCCTGAGATGACGGCTTTCAAGACCATGTTCGACTACGACCTGGAGCCAGAGGTCTACTCGTTCCGCTTGATGGATGCCCTCATCCATGCCGCTGAGCAACAGGGTATTACGGGTTGGCCCGTACATGTCAAGCTCGATACGGGTATGCACCGTCTGGGCTTCGACCCAGAGAAAGACATCGACGAGGTCATCCGCCGTCTCAAAGGTCAGAATGCCATCATTCCGCGCTCGGTGTTCTCCCACTTCGTAGGCTCTGACAGCGACGATTTCGACAACTTCTCTGCTATGCAGTTCGAGAAGTTCGACAAGGCCAGCCGGCAGTTGCAGGCCGCTTTCAGCCACAAGATTCTCCGTCACATGGACAACAGCGCTGCCATCGAGCATTTCCCTGAGCGTCAGATGGATATGTGTCGTCTTGGCCTTGGCCTCTATGGCGTAGATCCTCGTGACAACCGCATGCTGCATACTGTCTCGACCCTGAAGACCACTATTCTCCAGCTGCGTCATGTTCCCAAGGAGGAGACGGTGGGTTACAGCCGTAAGGGTGTCCTGACGCGCGACAGCCTGATTGCTGCCATCCCTATTGGTTATGCTGACGGCCTGAACCGCCACCTTGGACGTGGTGCCGGCTATTGTCTGGTCAATGGTCAGAAGGCGCCCTATGTGGGAAATATCTGTATGGACGTGGCCATGATTGACGTGACAGGAATCGACTGTCATGAGGGCGACATGGTGGAGATCTTTGGTGAGCACCTGCCTATTACCGTGCTTTCTGATGTGCTCGACACCATTCCCTATGAGGTGATGACCAGTGTCAGCAACCGTGTCAAGAAGATCTATTTCCAGGATTAAGTTTCCTCTGAAAACGTTTTAGTAAGAAAAAACAACGAAAGATACACGTCTTTCGCTGTTTTTTTATTATCTTTGCACACGATTAGGCTAAAACAAAACAAAATTATCGATAATTATTGATTCATGGAACAAGTATTCAGCTATATCATTAGCTTAGGAGCCAGCGTCATGATGCCGATTCTCTTCACGATTATCGGCCTGTGCATTGGCATGAAATTCGGCAAGTCCCTCAAGTCCGGCCTCTATGTCGGCGTGGGTTTCGTGGGCTTGGGCATTGTTACGGCCCTGCTCACCAACAACTTCGGCTCTCCGCTGTCTGAAATCTCACGGCTCTACGACCTCCAGCTCGGCGTCTTCGATATGGGATGGCCTGCTGCCGCTGCTGTGGCGTATAACACGGCTGTCGGAGCACTTATCATTCCTATCTGTCTGGGTGTCAACTTCTTGCTGCTCGTAACTGGTTGCACGCGCACAGTAAATATCGACCTCTGGAACTACTGGCACTTCGCCTTCATCGGTGCTGTGGCTTATTTCGTCATGGATCAGTCGCTGGCGTGGGGCTACTTCGCCGCTATTGTGTGTTATATCATCACGCTGGTAATGGCCGACCTCACTGCCGACCGTTTCCAGGGCTACTACGAAGATATGGACGGCATCTCCATCCCACAGCCGTTCTGCCAGAGTTTCACACCTTTTGCCATCGTCATCAACTGGCTCTTGGACCAGATTCCTGGTTTCTCTAAGCTCGACATCGATGCCGATGGTCTGAAGCGTAAGTTCGGTGTTCTGGGCGAACCCATTGTTCTGGGTGTCATCGTGGGTGCCTTGATAGGTGCCGTTGCCCAGCTCGACATCAAGAAGGTGCTCTTCCTGGGTGTCACGATGGGTGCTGTCATGGAGCTCATCCCCCGCATCACCAAGCTCTTTATCGATGGTTTGAAACCCATCGCTGAGAAGACGCAGGAGGTGGTGAAGCGCAAGTTCAATGGCAAGAAGGTGTATATCGGCATGTCGCCAGCCTTGGTCATTGGCCATCCCACCACCCTCGTAGCCTCGCTTATCCTCATACCCGTGGCCTTGCTGCTGGCCGTTGTCTTGCCAGGCAACGAGTTTCTGCCGCTGGCCTCTCTGGCGGGTATGTTCTATATCTATGTCATGATTCTGCCCTATACCAAGGGTAATGTGGTGAAGACCCTCATCATCGGACTCATCGCCGTAGGCATCGGCCTGTGGTTTGTCACCGATATGGCTCCAGCCTTCACGCAGGCTGCCCAGACGGTCTATGCCCAGACCAGCGACCCTGCAGCCAAGATTCCTGAAGGTTTCCAGGCTGGCGCCCTCGACTTTGCCTCTTCGCTCTTCGGCTGG
>Ga0256407_10004800_pt1 | contig 22171 bp, 19 predicted proteins | sample RumenRJG_04DNA_FD_193489 | JGI IMG/M metagenome (GOLD analysis project Ga0256407, IMG submission 193489) | Bovine rumen microbial communities from Lethbridge, Alberta, Canada - RJG_04 | ecosystem: Host-associated > Mammals > Digestive system > Stomach > Rumen | place: Canada: Alberta... | reverse complement strand
TGATTTTGTCAAAGCTCATTTTTTACCACATCCTCTGTTTGCTTTATCCACCTCTATTATAGCATAAACTGCGGATTTTTTCCAGTTTTTATGCACCTTTTGGGTGCATAAAAGATGTGGTTTTCTGTTTTGTTTTTCGGCTTGTAATCAGCGTTTCGGGGTTGTTGTTCTTTTGAGTTTCACGGATTCAGGTTTAATTAAACTCTGCGCATATAAGATGCCAGCCTGAAACCGAACTTCCGCTGACAGATAAAGTTTTTATTACAGTTCTCACAGCCGAATTATTTTTTTCATTGGAAGTCAGAAACATTGAACCCTGACCTAAACCAATAAAGAAAGATAATAACGGACAACAATAACCTTGAACATGAACATAGTCATATTCAAAAGGAAGCGTGAGAACTGTAAACGGAAAGAATGTCAGATATCTATATCGAATTCGACAGTGCTGTTGACCAGATCAAGTGCTGTCTGGGCTTTGGCAAGAGTCTCCGTGATCCTGGTATAATATCTGCCAACCTCTTCGATGTCGTAATTAGCATACTTATAGTCGATGATATTGCCGCCGCCGGAATAACCGGAATTGACACGCACTTTCGGCATTGCGTCTCTCATTTTAGAGAGAGTAGCGCATTCCGCATTAAGCTGAGGAAGATATACAAGCATCTCGTCGATCGTAATATTAAAATCCGGGATAATTGTTGTTGTGTTGAACACGTTTATTGCGTGTTTTACTTTACGGATCTTACACGCAACCTCTGCCTGAGCATCACGCATTTCCTTGAAATTGTACTCAGGACGTACAGATTCGACATCCTCCTGAATTGCGGCTACGAAGCTGCTGGAGTTTGCCTCTTTGAGCTGTAATGCTCTCAGTTCGTCGTTGAGCTGACGCAGCAGCTTTGCTGCCTGTGATGATGTTACTCGCATATATTTTCCTCCTTAAATAAATTCTAATTCTTTGTTTTTTACCTTGTGATTATATTATAGCAAACTGAACGGGACAAAAATGTCCTGTGTCAGTTATGCTGTTTCCCACGCCATACGCTGTATCTCCCTGATGATCTCTTCCGGATCACTTCTTTAGAAGTTTCTCTTTTAGGATCCTCTCGATCTCAGGCTGCTCGAACTGTTTCCATCTGGGTTCTATATAATTCTCAGCTATTTTTTCTTCCGCCTCATCAGGTGTACAGCCAAGGATATTCTGTATTATCTCAGCAATAACATAGTAAGCATGACCATATCTGTTCCTAAGATATGTTACCGAACCATACTCAGCATTCCAGACCTTTTCTGCACGACTTTTGTATCTTTCCTGATCTAAAAAGGCATCTCCTTCTGGTGTACGCAGCCAGGCTTTATAGCTTTCTAATCTTGCTTTTGACTGTGCTCTTCTTTCGGAAGCTAATTGATTTTTATACCTTCTTTCTTCCTCTGCTCTGCGAGCTCTTTCCTCCCTGTCCCACGCATCAGTGCGGCGGCGTTCTTCCGCTTCACGCTGCTTTGCGGCACGCTGTTCCTCTTCCCTCAGCATTTTTCTCTGAGCCTCTGCGAATATCTCGGCTTCTCTTTTGAGCCTGTCTCTCTCGTTAGGAGAAAGAATTCCACTCGGATTATCCCAAGCCATAGTTATTCCTCCTTACCTATGGTTACTTATGCAGCTTCCCATGCCAGTTCTTGTATCCTCCAGACAAGTTCTTCGCCAATCTCTTCGACTTCCCGACAGCGTTTAGGAAGTTCCATCGTAAATTGTTTTCCCGTTTCCATGCAATCAACAATGATCTGTAAAGTGTCTTCCTGAGGCTCGAATTTTAATCTGATCTGTCTGTTGTGAAGTACAAGAATTCGTTCTTTGATAACTACGCCGTTCAAACTGTTAAACCAGCCAAACGGATAACGCTGGATCAGCAGACCGTCATTTGTACGGCTGCTGACCAGATAATCTCTGATCAGCTCGTGCTCCCATTCGGAATCGGCAGTGCTGAACTCTAAGATCTCCGGTTCAGAAGCCATATCCTGAAGAAGTCTGATGATCTCTTTCGGCTCCTCTTCTTCCTGATGCACAACAGTCGAGCAGATTCTGCCGGTTTCGCAGCAGAAAAAAGCAGCGTGTATGTATCCGTTGACATCCCACATAGCATTGGGAGAAAAGTGAACTTTTAACTCTCTGCCATAAAGCATGATGATAAATTTTTCCTCGCCTGTTTCTTTCCAGTAATCCTCCTCCCAATAAGCGTCGTAACACAGACGGTATTTCTCTGTCAGTATCCTTCTGAGCTGCTGATACTCTTCTTCGGGATCTGCTGTTTTTATAACGTAAGAATTTCTTTTCTCTGCCTCCCACGCAAGCCAGTACAGCATTCTTATTATTCCCTCTGTATTTTTTGCTAACTTGCCATAATAACCGTTCAGACTTCTGAGTACCTCCGGACAATACAGCTGTACCTTAACGAAGTAACCGCAGTCAATAAAGGCAATTTCGATGTTTCTGTAGTTGCACCCGTACCAATGTGCTTCTGTACCGTCGATCTGAAACTTGGCATACGCATCAAAGAACATCTGACAAACTTCTATCCACTGCTCTCTTTCTATATTGTCCATATGCTACCTCCTATGGGAAGAGTTTTCCATGTTTCCTTCTGTGAGCATATTATATTACGAGCGATGTACCAAAAAGCGGCGGTATCTATGATATGTATATCACAACATATTAAACGAGTTGATTACCTCAACGCTCCCCACTTCTCATGTGCAGAGCATCCGCCGTTTGCCTGCTTGGTTTGCTGGAAACAGCCTGACTTCCGGTTCATGCATTTGCCTGTAGCCATCGGGCTGCTGACCTCAAGTCTTGAGCCGAAATGATCGCAGATCTTCCGCTCACCTGACCAACAGGAACAGGTGGCACAATACTTTGAATCGCAAGTGTATTGATACATAAACATTCCTCCTGAATTTGTCGTTGCCGACATTGTTTATTATTCTGTGGGAATATCCTCTATTAGCAGAGCAATTCTGTTTGGATACAGAAACCGATAAAGCTCGCTTAGGATCTCATCATACAGTTCGCCGATCTTGACAGTTCGCTCATATGATAGTTTTTTCTTGGATGGACATTTGACAGTCAGATGTATCAAATTACTGTCTTGCTCCAAAACAGCATCTGCTGAATACTTTTCTCCCAATTCAGGAATATCCTTATTCCAGCAATGAAAGCTGCAGCTTGAAGTACATCCCTGACGAGCTTTATCAAGAATATCGGTGATCTGTTCTTTGATCTTCTCAAACATAGGATCAAATGTCTTCTCCTGATAAAGCGCATGAGCCTCCTTCGGAAATAATGCTATATACAGATCAGCAGCAAATATTTTCTCAAAGAATTGACGATCCGGAACCGCTCTGATGAATGTCTCATTCGTGTCTGTGTTGTGAATCATCACCCGAACTTCGTTAAGCTCTGATGAAACCGCAACAACAGATGCCGCAAAGTTTCCTGCATCCGTGCGAAAACGGAAACTAAATATTCCGATGTCGTTTTTGTATGATTTTTTTATTCCTTCGAGTACCATAGATTTAATCTTAGAAAAATCAGACGCATCATAGTGGTTTTGCGGATAGAATCTGTTGTCGTCTTCTCTTTCTTTAATCTGACACTCTTCCTCATACTCGCAGAAGCTGTCATAGATCTTGTTGAGCAATTCTTCGTAATCTGTATCTCCGCCTAGCGAAATAGCAGCCCCCGTATCTAAAAAATGAACATAAAAGTGTACACTTGAAAAGTCATCCGAGAATTCGGTGATCAGAAGCACTGTTCTGCCTGTTTCGTCCATAGGATTATAATGATCCTCAAAGGTTTCGGGATAGCAGCAAAAGAAAAAACTGCGCTTTTGTTTGATTGAATCGGAAATGATATCACTGTTAGGTTCTATACGGCTGTACCAATACTCAGCATATTCTGACACGGTAAGTTCGTTTTGCTCAGGACAGTCAATAATATCAGCAATCTTTCCGGCAGTTCCGTCCCAGTCACCATCACGTTGTTGACGGAGTACGGAATACATACAGTCTTCTGTTCTGTAAACAAATACTGTGATATAAGAATTGTACAGAGCCATTGCAACAATAAATTTTCCGTTGTCAACAAAGCATTTGCAGCAGGACAGTCCTCTTTCGGAAGTATCGGCTCTGTCAAAAAGAGATGCGAGCATTGCTTTAATCGAAATGATCTGAGACATATTCTTTTCCATATCAGTACCTCCTGTATAATCGCATTCTGTTTCTTTGTAGTGCCATTATAGCACACAAAAATCTCAATTCCGAAGATGTGGGCGGCTCAATAGAAAATTCTACCTTTTACACAAATTATTGTCACAAGAAATGTGCAGTATGCCGGTTTCGTTGCTGTACTTTCCTTCTGTGATTATATTATATCACGAACGATGCACCAAAAACGCCCTATGTCAGGATTCGTACTTTTTAAGAGCATTTCTCAGAGTTTCGACGATCTTCTCACGCAGGCCTTGCGGAGACAGCACCTCAACCGCATCCGCAAACTGAATTGCCCAGTGCAGCATTGAGCTTTCGCTTGCATAAACATGAACCTTCATCATTCCGTCAGGCAGTTTTTCAATGCGGAGATCTGTGCCGAAGCTGTCAGCAACATCATTCATCATATACTGCTTGCATTGGAATGCTATATGTACCGGTTCTCCGCTCCAGAGATTCGGGTGAGATTTGATATAGTCCGAGAGTCTGATACCTGTTTCAAAGCCTTTCAGCATACGCAAAGATTTAGAAGGTGTTTCAAGCACCTGACAATCCTTGATGCGGTCGATCCGGAAATGCGTCAGATCGTCATACTGCGGAAGATTGCATATCAGATAAGAATGACCGTTCTGAGAGATCACCTGATAGGGATTGACAGTATACTGCCTTTTATTGCCGTTGCAGTCGAGTCTGAATTTCAGCTTTCCGTCAAGTCCGCAGTCACAATAAAGGAAGGATATCTGTCTGCCGTCTGCTATGGCGCTGCCGATATTTTCAAGCGTCATCAAGATTTCCCTGTTCAGAACTTTTCCGTAAATATCCATGTCGATCTTGGATATTTCAGAACGGAAATATTTGCTCGACAATCCTTCCAGGCGGCGGATCAGACTCAAACGGTCTTTTTTCGAGAGACCGTCTGTCAGCAGAACGCTCTCGATTAGCAGCCGCAGTTCGCCGTTCATAAACTTGTGAACGTAATACCAGTCGGTCAGTATTGTTTCTTCACCGTTTTTACCATTTCTGGTAATAGCATCGTTCTCATACTCGCATCCACGGTATTTGATCGGAAATCCGTATTCCATCAGCTTGGAAAGGTTACGCCTGACTGTTTTGCGATCAACTTCCATTCCGTATTCAGATTTCATCAAGTTTTGTATCTGATGCTGTGAAAGCCTGTGGTCTTCGTCGGTGTGCTTTCTCAGGATATCCAGAATATCAAGAATGATCATTTTCTTCGGTTGCATATCGGTCATGATTATCCACCTCATATGTACTATAATTGGTAAGCGTCAAATCCCCATCGTCTTTCTCCGCAAATTCTTAAAAAGTATAATAAGCTCCAAGTAAACATTCAGACTAAATGAGAAAATCTAAAAAAGTCTGAACAAGTCCAATGGAGTAAATCAGAGTATTTCAGACGGAGGTAAGACAAGTGGAAAAGACAGCAAGTGAAATAGTGACGGTAAAGAAGAATATCCGGTTGCAGGAATGGAACAGGCAAATTGAAGAACAGAAAGCGAGCGGTCTGAGCGTTCAGGAGTGGTGCCAACAACACAGCATAAAACCCAAAACATATTATTACCATCTGCGCAAAGTAAGAGAAGAGTTTCTGAGGTCAGGCAAAGCTGAAAATACACAAGCACAAATAGAAGCAGAAAGATCTGTAATACCGATCCTGACCACCTTATCAGACAGAAATATAACCATCGAGAAAAACGGACTGCGCATAACCTTGCCGGAAAACATTTCAGCAGAGGTATTGATCGCGGTGGTGAGTAAGCTATGCTGAACGATCTTCCTTGTGGAATGCAGGTATATCTTGTCACAGGCTACACCGACCTTCGCAGGTCAATAGACGGGCTGGCAGCTATTGTACAGGGTCAGCTTCAGCTTGATCCCTTTTGCAAAGGATTGTTTTTGTTTTGCGGTCGGAGGTGTGACCGCATCAAAGGACTTCTCTGGGAAGGAGACGGATTCCTGCTGCTTTACAAGCGGCTTGATAATGGCAGATTCCAGTGGCCTCGTAACGAAACAGAAGCAAAACTTCTAACACCGCAGCAGACACGCTGGCTGTTGGAGGGACTTACGATAGAACAGCCAAAAGCTATTCGTGACGGAAAGCCCGGTATTCTCTATTAAAATACAGTTATCGAAAAATTTACACAAAAAGGTAGAATCAGTCCTCCGGTTCTGATATGATAAATATATCATTCAGGGACGGAGGATTGTTGTATGCCGGATCAGGAGCGTGAAAAATATCTGAAAGAGATCAGTTTACTGCACGCCGAAAATGCCACACTCAAAGAGGAAGTGGCATTGATGCAGAGTCAGCTTGACTGGTTCAAAAAGCAGATGTTCGGAAGAAAGACCGAGCAAAGCACTGTTATCTTTGAAGGAGGAGAGCAGCTTTCTTTAATGCAAGACGAAAAAGCCGTTTCTGAAAAGACCTCTGAAGAAACCATAACCATTCCTGAACATAAGCGCAAGAAAAAACGTACGTTTGAAGAGGCTATGGCTGATCTTCCTGTTGAAAAAGTCATTCATGAGCTTGAAGATAAGACCTGCGATAAATGCGGTGCAGAGATGGAAGAAATAGGAGAAGAAAAGCGTGACGAGCTTGTATATGCTCCTGCAAAGTTTCATATCCGCCGTCATATCATCAAGGTTTACAAGTGCAAAAAATGCGGCAGTGATCCCGAAAAGGATGCAGAGCTTGATGATATTGAACCATGCCATATTGTCAAGGCGTACTGTCCGAAGCCTATGATTCCCGGATGTTATTGTTCACCGGAGCTTTTAGCCCATATTATTTTTGAGAAATACGGAAAAGCTGTGCCTTTGCATCGTCAGGAGAAGGATTTCGCCTCAAAGAAAATACCACTGCTTAAAGCTACGATGTCCAACTGGGTTCTGACGGCTGCTGAACAATGGTGTCTGCCGATCGTGCAGAAAATGACAGGGCTGCTTCTTTTGAGTGATGTTATCCATGCCGATGAAACAGTCATACAAGTGCTGCACGAGAATGGAAGAAAGACAACGAGCGAATCGAGGATGTGGGTCTACTGCAACGGAAATATCAACGACCGGAGTATTGTCATCTTCGATTACAAGCCCACGAGGAAGGGTGCAAACGCAGAGGAATTCCTGAAAGGTTGGAACGGATATCTTGTTCGTGACCAGTTCAGTGGATATCATGTTTTAAAAAACGTGAAGCACTGCGGATGCTGGGCTCACATGAGGAGACGTTTCATTGAAGCCATTCCTTCCGATAAAAAACTGCACAGTACTTCCGTTGCCGTTCAGGCTGTGGAGCGGATAAAAAGAATATATCAAAAAGAGGGGCAGCTTAAAAACTGCACTTCAGACGAAAGATACAAAGAACGGCAGAAAATAATAAAGCCGTTAATAGATGAATTCTTCGCATGGCTTGAGCCTTTGCCGGTGAGCGGTAAAAACAAGCTTGCGGAGGCCATTGGTTATGCCATAAACGAGAAAGCATATCTTTACACGTTTCTTGAAAACGGGAATGTCCCCATGGACAATAACCGTGCCGAAAATGCGATAAGACCATTTGCAGTCGGCAGAAAGAACTGGCTGTTCAGCAATACGGCAAGAGGTGCAGACTGCAGTGCGGTTTTGTATTCCATCGTATCTACAGCACAGGCTAATGGCCTCGATGCAGAAAAATATCTCACAGAGCTGTTCAGACAGCCTCCCGGAACGATCGTTATGCCGTGGAAGGAGGAAAAGAAAAATGGAATTTCGTAATGAACTGAGAGAAGATTGCTATTGGTGTCACGGAAAACTTACACCGCACCTTTCGGAAACGGTTATGGGCAAATACGGAGATAAAGAAATAATTATAAAAAATGCTCCAAGACTTGAATGTAAAAAATGCAATTTTTATTACTCTGCTGAACCTTTCCAGGAACAAAAAACCGAAATATTTCAAAAGCATTTGAAATCACTGCCTTTTTTAAGCGTTACCATTCAATACAAAAGCATGATTGATTATGTTGATCGTGAGCTACTTAACCAGAATAATTACTGACATATTTCTATAATTAGAAAATCACGGGATCTGCTTTTTGCTTGTCCCGTGATTTTTTGTCTATACGCTTACTATTTGACGCTTACTATAATTGTATACATTATACACCATTATGGAAGAGAAAGCAAGCATTTTGAAAAAAGATAGCCATATCATGAGAATTCTCGTGATATGGCTCATCAATGTTGATATTAGGCTGTTTTGAACTTTTATCCATTTTGGAAAGCTACAACAAAAGAAGGTATCGAAACCGCACGGCGAAAAGGAAAACAGATCGGTCGCAGACAAGGAGCCGATGTCACTACAAAAAAGAGCGTGAAAGCCAAACAGGATATTTTGAAGTTTTCAAGGGACTTCGGCGGTAGCCTGACGGATGCGGAATGTATGAAGCTGCTCGGCATCGCAAAGAACACTTACTACAAGTATAAGGCTCAGCTCAAAGATGGGGCTTGAAGCCCCATTTTTGAATGGGAGGCGGCAGACTAACAAAACACAATAAAGGTATCTCCTATTCGATTGATAATCATTTTATCTCATTTTTTAGCAATGAAATATCCTGACTGTTATTGACAGGCTTTATTCTTTCAAGTATCTTCTGTTCAACAGCTTTTGACCAATAGATTTTTAATCTTTTTTTAGCACGAGTAATTGCCGTATAGAATATACTGTGGGTTATGAGTTCGTCTATTTCATCAGATATTACTATTTTAACAGAATCATATTCAAGACCCTGCGCTTTGTGAATTGAAACAGCATAAGCTATCTGGAAAGGGACTGTTGTCTTAGATGTTTCATCATCGTCCTCATCAGTGCTTTTATTTTTGAAGACCTCAAAGCGAATAATAGAGTTTCCCACCTGATTTGTTCCTATAATGGTGAAGTTTCGACTCTCCATATTCAATTCGTAAAGCGGTTTATCAAGTTCTACATCAAATTGAATGGACTCATTTGCTTGACCTTCGTTTAGAACAACGAAATCCACTATTCTTGCTTTCATATTGTTATGTATAACAGGAACCTCGTCTTCATTACTGGAAAAAAACGAATCAGCAGCATCGTTGAACAGAATAGGATCACCAACCTTGTATCTTTGTATTCCACGATAGATCTCTTTCCCTTTATTATTCTCTTGCATAAAATGGTTGATATTATTTATTCCGTAAAGTCCGCCATAGTTTAAGCAAAGGATAATCTCATTTTCTGCGGCGGGAGAAAAAATTGAAGCGTCCAACTCTGCCGAAAACTCACCAGCTTGTAGTCTGTCAAGAATATCACTATCAGCGTTATTACCCTGCATTTCCCTGACCTTAGACCAAAGATCTAATAATTGCCGACTATCTGTCCTGAAAGGCTTTTTTAATTCCCAAACTGACGTTTTGGGGATAAAAAATCTTACTGCGTTAAACCAGTTTCCGAATTCAATGGCTTCAATTTGGTATATATCTCCGACTAAAATAAGCAACTTACATTCTGCAAGATTTAACAGTTCTCTCATGTCTTGATTATTTACAGTACTGCACTCATCTATTATAAGAATATCATAGTCTCTTTTTATATTTTTAGAATACGGATTTATAAATTTTGTGATAGTCATAAAATCACATTTTGATGATGCGCTTACTTTTCTTTTTAAATTGTTTATTGCTGGATTTGTGTGTGCCAAATACAAACGGGAGCGTTCCTTGAAAAATGTTGAAATATAATTGATCAAAGTCGTTTTCCCGGTTCCAGCTGCACCGTAAATCAAAGCCACTTTCGACTTATCAAACAAATTGATCAGGGCATCTCTTTTCTCATCTGACAGATCACTATGATCTTGATGTTCAATCCAATGCTTTGCATAATTTGAATGATTTGGTATCCCCTGAGCAGTCATACCCTTTACGGTTTGAATTATTGAAACAGTATCATCTCTATAGCTTTCTATAAAAATATAATCGTTCATAATTATCAGCCTGCGTGCCTGTTGAATGTCATTACCATATAGTTTGCTATTATAGATTTCAACCAACGCTTCAACATCACCGAAATATTTATACTTATGGGAATCACTACCTTCAACTTTTTCCAACGGCGTAAACAGAATCCCTTTTTGTTCAGTATTATGTCTGATATGCCAAGCCAAAAGCTCATGCTTGCGCTCAGATGCATCAAAACATTCAAACAAATCAGAAATGCTTGGAACGTGCTTTCTAATCGAAGAACAAAATGGCATCTGATCAAAAGGAATGCATTTATAATCCAGATATAGACCTGATAATTTGAAGTTGCCTGTATATTCACGATTCCTTTCATCCCAGTGTTTCTTGTATTGTGCCTTTATTATTCTATTTATCATATGGAACAATAGATATTTAAGTATATTCGCACCGGGACGATAATTTTTCACAAGCTTTCTGCAATCATCAAGAATATCAAAGAAAAACTTAGATTTTGAATTTGGAACGATTCTACTGCGTAAATCACCAAAGGTCTCATCTGAAACATCAAGAAGATCAGATAAGTTCGTTCCTGTATCTGTTAGATATTGTGATAAATGCTGCTGTTCGGCTTTAGATAATCTCGGAGCGTTTCTGTAAATCAGTTTTGCAAAATTTGCATATTCACAAGGGCGAATATTAACCTCCCAATTAACAATAATTCTTATGGGCATCGTCTTTTCACAAATTTCGATAGAATTATTAGCAATGGCAAATCTAACCGCATAATAATCGGATAATTCAATATCTGTAAAAGCAATTATTCGATCCGTTTTGCTTGCCTTATCATTTGCCGGTATGAAGGCTACTTCATAATAAACTTTGCCTTTTACAAAAAACGGCTTGATGGATTGAATATAAAAGCGATCAAATCGAAAGCCCTCTCGTATCGGAGTATGGTATAAATTGATCTTCTCCGCAATCTTCTCATAGTATTCTTTGTAGTTATCATCTATTTCAATAGGAAAATTCTCAAGGTTATGAAGAACATCCATTGAATAGTTATCACGCAAGAAATTCCTTATTCTCAAAAGGTACTCATAATACTTGAGCATCAAACGATTAGCGTTTTCTTCTGCTAATGTCCGATGAGATACCGAAACCTGCAAGAAACGATGAAAACGTGCTATATGCTTAAATTTCATCTGGCTTTTAAAATACTTTACCGCTTTTTGAACATTATCATGTGAATCTTCAATATCATTGCCGTTAGCATATATTTTCAGCATAATATGCTCGACAAAATGACGAAGTTGTGAAAGAATATCCTGAGATATTTCTCCTATAGAAGCGTTTCCTAAACTATCAATATGACGGGATATAACCTTATCGCTGTTCATTATCTGCTCATCTATCCGCAACATTGCACACATTTAGTTATTCTCCTTTCCAAAGCTACATCCTGTTCCAATGTAAGCTGTAGGCACTCTCTCGCATACCTACAGCTACACAAGTTCTCTTTATGCCTCATCATTCTTGATCTTCACTTGACCGTTCATCAGCATCGGAAGAAGAAAATCACGAAGAGAAGCAAGCTGCATATTTTCCTTTTGTAATTCAAGTACTTTGTCAATCATAGATTGTACTTTTAAGCTATACCTAATATCCAATTCGGAGTTTATCGGATATGGGAATTTATATTCCAATGCTGTAGGAGTTGCAAGCACTGGTTGTTCCGTTCCGTAAGAGTTATGTGTAGCATATTCAATAAAATGGTTAGAATTAACCACCTGATATACGTAACCCAAGTTATTACTTTTCTTTGGATACATAATAATAACTGTATCACGAGTAATTCCATCAAATGGAGATATCGACACTTTATGAAAATACACCCTTCTGTTTGAGAGTAAAATAGCTTTTTCTTCAAACTGGCAAAGCCCCGTTGCTGCCTTATCAATATCAGCCGTTTCACTAAAACTCATTTTATTGCGAGGTATAGCTTCTATTGGCACATATACTCTACTTCCTATTTGACTTAATGTGATTTTTTCAGACGATACATTCACAATATCGTTAACAGTACCAACTTCCCACCCCGCAGGAATCTCTCGCTTCAAATCCTCGTTCCAGACCATCTTTCCACCAGAAGATTTATACGGCTTGCCGTTCTCATCAGGAAAATCGAACTGAACGAACCAGTAGTCGTAAAGGAGTTTTGCCATACCCTCAAGTTCGGAACAGATGGCAGTGTTGTTGGCAATCTTCTCATTTAAACCATCCAACAATCTACCAATAGAAGCCTGCACTATAATATCCTCTGGTATCCATGCTTCACACGCTTTAATTGCATCTGGCGAAGTATGTCTTATTTTTGTCTGCTGAGCAGCAGCATCTAACTGCTTTTTTACAATAGGCGATGCAATAAGGTAATAAGTAAACCGTTTATCCAACTTTGTTTCATCTGGAATAACCAATCCTACATCACCACTCTGAACATACTTTCCGCTCTCTGGAATAGTAGCTGTTTCCCCAAGCAAACCAGACACCTGCTCTGTAAGTGGAGTAATAATATCACCTTTATTCAAAATAAATTCAGGCTTAATCGGACCGACAAAGAATATATCATTTTTAGAAGTATTATCTTTAAACCCACCACTTGGATAATTAAAATTACCAAGTGTCAACCGTACATACCGTCCTTCTGAAGCATAATAATCTCCCGATAAACTGGCACCTCGCTTGACATCCAGAACATCGCCAAGTTTAATTTTCTGCATATCCAAGCCCTCCCATTTGCTTCATAATGCTTTCTTCAAGTTCCTTTCCACGCTTGAACTGCTGAGAGAGCCTTGTCATATATTCATCCATTCTCTGCTGAAATTCTTCAGCAGTAATGTCTACATACTGTATCTTAACCTCGAAATACTGACCTGCAGAGAAGGAATAATTCTTCTCTTTCAGAGCATCAAACGATACCTTTACAGAAAAGTCTTCTATCTCTTCACGGTTTATGAATGTATCAATGATCTTCGTAACTTCATCATCACGAAGCACTGTCCTCTGGTTTTTGCCGTCCTTGACCTTCTCGCCAAGCTTTGAAGCATCGACCAGTATGACCTCATCCCTTGGGTTAGCCTTATCAATGAAGATCACGGAGACATTCGTTCCGGTATTCGCAAAAATGTTGCTCGGCATAGAAACAACACCGACAAGCATTTTCTCATCGACCATTTTCTTGCGTATCGCCATTTCAATACTGCTTTTTGCAGTCAAAAAGCCTGTCGGTACAACAATAGCTGCCTTACCGGTATCCTTCAAAGAATACATAGCGTGCTGAATGAACATCAGATAGATAGCCATACTCTCTTTCTTCGCATTCGGAATCTTCGGGATCCCTGCAAAGAACCTGTTTGTATCAGACCAATTCTGATCAATACGATCACGGGTTGCTGAAAAATCCGTCTTGAAGGGAGGATTAGTCGTAATATAATCAAACCGCTTCAAGCCACTGTCAGGCTCGTGCGGTGTATTGAAATGTGCAGGACTTTCCAGTGTATCGCCACGGACAATATTGCCCAGTGAATTTGAAAAGCCGTTGAGCATCATATTCAGACGCAGGAAACGAGTAGATTTTGTGGAAATATCCTGTGTGTACACAATGGCTCTCTCCAAGTCACCCTCATAACCAAGCTCATGAGCAAGATGCAGGATCAAGGAACCGGAGCCGGCAGTACCGTCATAGATCTCTGCGGCTTCTATCTTGTCGCTCATTCCGACAAGAATTTTTGCCATAATACGGCTCACTGTCTGCGGAGTAAAATACTCGGCATAAGTACCGCTTGCCACGTTGTATTTTTTTATCAGATACTCAAAGATAGAGGAATAAAAATCGAATCCACCATTGAATGCTTCGGAAAAGTCAAACTTATCCTGAGCGATAATGCCGAAGATTGCCTTTGCAAAATTATTACGCTGCCGTCCTTCGACCTTCTCAGAAAGCGGTTCAAACAAGGCGGTCTTTTCACCATCAGCAGTTTCTACGGCAAACGCATCGTTTCGGGGATACTTTGAAATACGCATCAGCGCTTCATCAAACTGCTTGTAAAAATCAGGCTGTTCGATACGATTTATCAGATACTGTATCGTATCTTCATATTCGAACGCAACATTCTTTGAGTTATATTGATAGAAGGCATCCAACATTCCGTCTTCATTCTTCAAAATGTCCGCCACAGGAACGTCGATCTCCTTTGAGAATTCCTCCAGACTATGCATAAACTTATCATTCAGGAACTTGTAGAGGAATACGGAAGTAACCACGACTTCTTCATTCGCTGTATTGGAAAGACCTACTGTAGAACAAAGTCCTTGCAAATCATCTACCATCTGATGGATCTTGGTTTCTAATGCGTGTATATCCATAACTTCTGTTTCTCCTTCTATCAGAAAATCTTCATATTTGAATAAGTCTCAGTCAGGATGTCATTATACCAATCCTTCAGAGAAAGCTTGCCGTATAACTTCGCTTTGATCAGTTTCGTCACTGTCTTGTGGCTTACACTGGACACGAAGTTATCACGACCTTGCAGAACAAGGATATTAGCAGAGCGGATGTCCTTCACTGCTTCATAGACAATATCCAGCACCTTGGCGATATCTTCTTTGTCATACTCAGGATGCACTTCAATAGCATCTGTGTATGTTTTCACGAAGGCATAGCTGCCATCGTAACGAGCAGAAAGACGCTCGTTTTCGTCATTGATCCGTCTTGCTTCTTCAAGTATAGCCCGCAGTTCTTCATTGATATTATCGAGATTAGAAATATCGAGCATAGCAAAGAGTTTCTGGAGGACTTCATCAAGTTTGACCATCGCAATCTGATTATGGTTACGGTTCTTTTTGATCTCATCCTGAACCTTCGTAACCAGATCGACCATCGTTTTGTAATCGTCCTGATTGACAAAATCCTTCATAGCATCGACAAGCTTCGACATATCAAGTATTTCGATCTTTGTTTTAAAGAACTCATACAGGATCTCAACGATCTCCTTATTCGAGATTATATCCATCATCGTCGTCGGAGTAGAAGTCAGATTGACAAAATCAATTCTTGCCTGAACTGCCTTCAACAGCTTCTTGATATGGTTAATGTCGATCTGCGCAGCATAATCTTCCGCACGAGACAGCTTGAACTCTGTATAGCAGGTCTTAATACCATTCAGAAGACGCCTGATTGTCAGCAGTGCATCCTTTACCATAAACGTCAACTGCTTGCTGAAGCGTTCCAGATTGCCGGTATCGACCATAGAATCCAGTTCGTTATTATACTTCTTGTACTTAGCGTTTATCTCATCGGGTCCGATAATAAGACCGGTCAGAGTACCATTACCTTCACCATCGTCACCAAAATCTGCTTCAATCTCTTTCAGGTACATCTCGATAGTACGGTCGTATTCTTCCGTAATATCCACAAAATCGACGATATAGCCGTACTGATACGTCTTACCGGCAGGACTCTTATACGGACGATTTACACGGCTGATAGTCTGCAAAAGTGTATGTTCCTTAGCATTACGCAGCAGATACATCTTTTTCAGCCTGTTTACATCATATCCTGTGGTAAGCATCTGATGAACCACAAGAATATCAGGCTGCAATGTTTCCTTAAACGCGATCTGTGTCTTCTTGTTTACAGATGACGGAATTTCTTCATCACTGATAACCAGTCCCGCCGAAAGATCAGACTGTTCGTCAAACCACCTCTTTATCTTCTTTGCCTGCGGATTAGAGGAGCAAACGATCATCCCGCCGATAGTATCATCACCGTTCGTCAGCCTGAAATAGCGGAAATCCTTCTCAATGAACCGGCAAAGAGCCTGTATATAATCCTCGGATTCTGTCGCATCAGACTTGCTGACCTTCGGATTTTCCAATTCCAGATTCTTCTTTATTTCACTTCTTGCCGTTGTTTCAATAGACTCCTTCTTGATACGGAGTGTATAACCATCGGCAATGGATTTATCATAGAAATACTTATGAATATAATCGCCAAACTTAAGATTGGAGCGCTCTTTCTTTGAAAGAAGAGGCGTACCTGTCAATGCCACATAAACAGCATCCACATCAACCAACATCAGGTTCTTAAAAAATTCACCGTCGGTACGATAACTGCGATGCGCTTCATCAATGAAGATGACACGCTGTATATTGGCATTGTAGTCGTTTTTGGCTACGGGCATCTCGTCATCGAACTTCTGAATGTTCACAACAGTGATCTCACCGTCTGTATTCGTAGCCACATGATCAGAGATAGGCTTATTCAGCTCTTTTTCAAACTCCGATTTGCTGTTCACGTTTATTACGTTCAAACCACGCTTTGACATTTCTCTGCTGACCTGTGTTAAAAGATCCAAGCGATCAACCACATAGTAGAAACGTGCCGTAACAGACTTCTTCGCATAGTAATCGCGAAGAATACGTGTTGAAAATGCCGCAAGTTCTGTCTTGCCGGAACCCTGTGTATGCCAGATAATACCCGATTTACCGCCGTTGTCAAGACGCTTCATCAGTGCCTTAGATGCGAAGAACTGCGGATAGCGCATAATATGCTTCTCAGGAACAGCGCCATCAACATATGTAATGCCATAGCGGAGAAAGTAGGTAATACGCTCCTTTGCAAACAAGGATGTAACAAATCTGTTGCACGGAGTATTCATATCCAGATTGGTGTGGAACTCCGGCGTATCGGCTTCCGCAGGACTATAGTGATTGTCTTTCAGTACAGCCTTGATTTTATCCGTTGAAATATCTATAAAGCCTGTGGTCTTCGGTGACTCTTCACGGAAAAAGGAGAAAGTCGTTCTAAAGCCATTCGGAGTAGTATAGAATGATCCTGCCTTCACATCTTCTGCCATAGCAGAATCATCTTCGTCCTCGTACTCCATATTATTGCTGAAAGCCACCACTTGAAGCATATTGAAATACTTCTTATACTCCGGTTTTTCCAGACGCTTATTCAGCATTCTGTTAAACTCAGCCTGTATTCCACCTTCATTATTCGGATGCTTTACTTCCAGAAAGCAAAGCGGGATACCGTTGATAAGAATGGTGATGTCAGGACGGAACGAACCTTCCTTTTCACTTTCTGAGCCTTCCTTTCCGAAAGTCAGCTCATCAACTACAGCAAAGTTATTATTCTCGATATGCTCAAAATCAACAAGCATCGGCTTATCCTGCGGATTTATCAGCCAGCGATAAAAAGCCCTGCCCATATCGTTGTTACGAATGACAGAATGAATCTCATCAAGAATAGCGTTAATTTCAGCATCAGAATAAGCCCTGCCGTTAATACGCTCTAAAGCAGGTTTGAAACGATTGATTGCAATACGAGTTTCCGTATGCAAATCTATATCTTTCAACGACTGGTATTCGTAACCAAGTCGGAGGAATTGAATTGTAGCAGGGATTTTTACCCTTGTATCTTCGTTGAAAAAAGGCATATTTATTCCTTCCTTTATACAGATCAAAAAACTATTTATAACTTTTTATAATATCGAAAACTGCAAGTCACAACTATTTATAAAAAATATCACGTGCCAATTTAGACAACGGTTCGTCATAACTTCCGTCTTTCCAATGATATCCGACTAAAATATCGATAATATCCTCATCTGTACATGAAAGTGATAATTCTTTCATAAGTGTACTCATATACTCTTTATATGAACCTTCAAGGTATATTCTTTGTTTCAGTAAAATGTCCAACGCTTTCGCTTTATGTATATCATATACTTGTTTCAGCCTGAATAATTTGATACTTCCCTCTGCACGTTTTTTGAATTCCTTATCCAAGTTTTCACAAAATTCAAAATCTATCTGTAAATTGTTAATAGCCTCGCTGTCCCCCAACCATGATTTCAGCAAGTTTTTTTCGTTGTGGTCTTTTGGCTTTAAGCAGAACTTTACTCTATCACCAAATCCCTCTTCGTACGGATAAAGCGTATTCTGCTGTTTTGTACCTTTCATGCGTGAATTGCATATCTGACAGGACGGAATAAAATTGAACAGTGACAATGCAAACAACGGATAGATACTTTTCTGATAGAAATGGTCAAGGTCAGCCGTTGATCTTTCATTACCTTTTTCATCGTTATAATGCGTTATATACTGTCTGTTGCAGTAAGGACAGGTTGTTATGTTTAGTACCGACATAAGTTCATGCCTTAACTTATCATTCAACATATCATAATGAATAATGTATTTCGACTTATTATCTTTGTCATCATACGATTTGCTGCACTCTCCCCCGGGGCATATACATTGAAAAAGTGCGTTCTTAACATCTTTTTTCCATCCTGTCCAGTCTATGTTTTGTGTGCCATCACTTGCTTCACAAAGATTCTTTTTTTCCAAATACTCATAAATTTCTTTGTCATAAGCCTTTATTTTTTTTAAAGCATCACCTTCCGACAGACTTTTACATGTTTCCAGTTCGCAAAGACTTATATATAAGTCAATACCGTTATCACATTCTTTTCCGTTTCTTTTACACTTTGTCTTTAAATCTTTCAGAGGAGATACAAGCAAACTTTCTATATTGACCGTATATTTTACATTTCCAAATTCAATGAATGTCAGTTCTTCAAAATCTTTTTCTGACATCTTTTTTTTTGGAATATTCATTTGGATTTTTTTTAGGATTTCTTTTAGCATTTTACTGCCATATTTTTCCGAAACTTTTTCCGGAAACCATTTATTGATCTTTATCATTGTGATTCCTCTTTCAGTTTTTGTTCTATTTGAGCCAGTTCTTTTAAAAGACGTTCTTTTCGTTCAATCAGTGACATATATTTTTGTTTGCATATTTCAAATTCACTTTCAAATTTTTTTCTGATAAATGGATCGCCTATCATTCCGATATGCCTTTCTATGTCCCTGATTTTTTCATTATTTTTATAGTTTTTTTCATCATTTTTATAGTTTTTTTCATCATGTATTTCTGCAATAAGCTCAGTCAGCCTTTTTTCCGCAAATGAACCGATACCCGAACCCTCCAAAAAAAACGTATCTTTGAACAGACTGAAAATATTTGCCCCGAAAGTTTCCTGACGTTCCTCTCTCGGCACGACTTTTGTACCGGCATTTTCTTCTTTTTTCAGATACAGCACATTTTGTTTTGGAATGTCCGACAGCATGATAGGCGAATGTGTTGCAAGTATAATCTGCACACCAAAACCCTCAAATATCTGCTTTGCTACATTCAAAGTATCGTTCACATAATTTTTCTGCCACTGCGGATGAAAATATGCGTCTGCTTCGTCTATTAACAAAACAATATCGTTACACTTCAGATTTTCCTCTTTTTTCTTTTTCATATTCTCATTATCTCTTAAAACTGACTTATATATCTGATAAAACATACTGTAAAGGTCAAGCATAGCCGTTTCACCCGATGACAATCCCCAGTCAAAATATAAAAAGTAATTGTTCTTAACCAATTTCTTATATTCGTCATAAAAAGTTTTTAAACTCATACCATTTCCATCCGCTTTAAACGGTAAAGAAATATATGCCTCCCCAAGCAAGTTTAAATTAAAATGTTTTATTTTATCTTTCGATTGCTCTAATATTCCCAAAAAAGAATAATATTCTTTTAATTTTAAAGAAAATCCTTTAAAATCTTCACATTTAGCAATATCATCCAAAATTGTTCCTAGTCTTTTATAAATATTTCCCTTGCCTTTTCCTTTATCATATGTATATTTATCAAAAAAACTATTAACTTTATCTTTCGGTTGGCAAAAATCCTGCAATTCCGATATAAGAATATGCAATAACAATAAAACAAATACATTGTCTCGGTCTCGTCTTGCATAAACCCGATGGTCACTCTCTTTAAGTTTTTCCACCCCTGTCAGGTAACTTACCAGTTCTTCTTTGTCTTTCTCTAACTCATATATATTCAACAAAGAAGATACCGATACACTCTCATTTAAAGGAAAAGGAATCTCTATTTTTTTATCCTTATTATATACTTTGTCAGATATAAAATTCATTTGTTTCTCAAACTGATCATAAAAAAAAGAATACACTACATCCATGCTTTCCTGACCTGATCCGGCATATGCAATTCTTCCACCTATCGAATAATTTCCAACATCCGAATTATACATTTCCTGGTCTAAAACTTCAGTTATATAGAAAAAAGGTATTTTGAAACCTTGAGCTATATGACCGGACTCCCAATCTTTACGATAAAATTCACCCAAATCATCCATAAATGTGGTATAGGGAATTTCTAACAGTACCGTTTCATCCAAGCTCTTTTCGCTCCAATGAACACATCTTTCCGATGGACAACAGTCATAATAACATACGATAAACTTTTTAGTTTCCAAACATTCAAACACTAAGATGTTAAAATGTCCTATATCATCTCCTTTATTTCCAAAATGAAATAATTCTTTCAACAGACTTGACTTCCCTGCACCATTGTTGCCTACTATTGCATTTAATTCGATATTATCACCGTAAAAATTATCTATGTAGTTTTTATCGCCTTTGTCTATTGTGAGTGTTTCAGTGTTCTTGTCAAAATGTATCTTGTACTTTGAGGAAAAATTAAATTCCGTGTCCTCAAAGCTTCTCAAATTCTCACACCAAAAATATATCAGCTTTTTCATTATATTTTCTCCGTTATTTTTTGTGCTCTTTGATATAGTTCAAAAGTATTTTCGCACCTTTTGCAAGTGCAAGCATGGGGTGTTCGATACTGTCTAATGCTTCCGCAACCACTTCCAGAATCGTATCCGAACCGCCAAACAACTGTTCTCTCAGACTTTCCTCACTTTCGGATATGCTGTCGAGGTTTTCTATTTCATTACTTTTTTTCAACTGTACGGCAATGTTTTTTCTTATTTTACTCTTTGTATCTTCATCTTCAATACCCTCATACAGTAGCCAGAAATAATACTCCAGTCGTATCTGAATGATATTGCTGCCAAGCTGTATGTCGATATAACCGCCCTTTTCCTGAATGAAATTGCGTATTTCTTCATAAAGATTCGGATCAGGGGCAGGTATGATAACTTTATTTTTGTGACTGTCATAGCGTATGGAATCCCTAATACTCTCCAGTGACTTCCGCCAGTCAAATTCAACGGGATAACGAGCTTGCTTTTTCAGCTTGAGATTTTTCACGGCAGATTGCTTGATACCGAGCATTTTTGCCATATTTTAGTCCGAACAGGCATTCATATCCAGCACATCACCGTTACTGTATTTATGTATCATGCCGTCCATCAGAATACTGAACATCAGCAGTTCAATTTCGGATTTGCTTGTTGCCCCGAAATTTCTGTCATAGAACATCTCCGCAATTTTATCAAAGGCTTCTGCTTTTTTCTCCAGCAGTTCACTCTCGTTATACAACCCATCAAACAACTTCTCACTCATTTTTATCGTCCTTTCAAATTTTAGTCCCTTTATTTTCATAGTTTGCAAATGCTGCATATGTTCTTTTTGATTATTACTTTTGAAATCGCCATGCATGGCAGGCAAAGAAGTCCCTGATTTATAAGAGAATATATATCTAAAATGGTAATTAATCATATCTGAATTATCATTGATCTCGAATAGATGTGGGGATTTCTCATCCCATTCCTCACGAAACCGTATGTGCGCTATTACCGCATACAGCTTTTCATCTGTGATTTGCCATCCTTACAAAGACTGCTCGCGCAGTCAGTAGAAAACAGCGGTTGCGCTGTTTTCTCAGTTCGCACTGTTGCAATTATTATAGCATCATTCATTCTAGAGCGTGTTAACATAAATATTTACAAATCCGCATGAAAGCTGTATAATGGAAGTATGAAACTGACTAAAAAACAATATCGAAAAATCGAGCACTTGATGCCGATACCCCGAAAGCCACCAG
>Ga0256407_10004799_pt1 | contig 22173 bp, 25 predicted proteins | sample RumenRJG_04DNA_FD_193489 | JGI IMG/M metagenome (GOLD analysis project Ga0256407, IMG submission 193489) | Bovine rumen microbial communities from Lethbridge, Alberta, Canada - RJG_04 | ecosystem: Host-associated > Mammals > Digestive system > Stomach > Rumen | place: Canada: Alberta... | reverse complement strand
ATTATGTCTACAAAAAGTCCGAAAACGACAAATAATATACAGAATACAAAGAAAAAATACGCTATATATTGTGTCTGAAAATCTTTGTAGAAACAATATATAGAATCATTCATCGAGTGGGAATAATAGCGAAAACTCCCGAAATCCGCTGTTTAAGCAGGTTTCGGGAGTTTGTTTTTATATTTTGGCGACAAAAGGCTTGCGTGACTGTGGCGCAGGTCGTGAATCCTGATCTTCTTTACTCCGGAGAGCTTACAGCCTCGTTTCATTTCATGGTTAAGAAAATACTTTGTGTAAGGGAACATTCTGTCTGATTTTTTAAGACCGTATACGGACTGAGCATAGCTTTTGAGCAGATCGGCAAGGAAGGGCGGTATTTCAATGGTACGGATACTCTTCTTTGTTTTTGGTTTGTTTATGATATCCTGTTTGTTAAGTCGTGTGTATGATTTGTCAATATGTATTTTACGGTTGGTAAGATCTATGTCTTTGAGCGTAAGGGCGAGAACCTCACCGGAACGCATTCCCGTCCAGAACAGCAGATTGAACAGCACATGAGACGGAAACTTATCGGAAACAGCGGCATCAGATGTGTTGAATTCTTCGACAGTCCAGAACTGCATTGTATCGGCGCTATACTTAACTTGTTCAGGGTTGTGCATTATAGCATAGCACCATTCTATCCCCATCGGTAATTCCATACCGGTGGGGAATTTTTTGTTGTCATATTTTCCCCAATGACCGTGTTTTTATTATTCTGATAATTCAAGAGATTGTCTGTACTGTTCTGCGAGAGCTGTAAACTTGAACTCTGCAGCAGGATCTATTTTATGGGGTTATAGAACTGCTTTACAGGTACTGTAAGCCATTTCAGGAGTGGACGGACAAACATGCGGAAGAATACATGGAGGACGAAGAAGAATGATACTTTCAAACAAAGACCAGTGCCGCTCATGCAAAGAGTCCGGCAGAGTAAAGGGACTTGAAGGATGGTGCTGTTTCGGCACGGATGACAAAGGAATAACGCACTGCAACATAGTTCCGGAGCGTTCTGACTGTTGGTGTCTTGACTGGAAGCCGAACACAAGACCGTTTCAGCATACAGTATGGCACGATCTTGGCAAGTACTTTACCGAGCGTTACGGCAAAAATGTAAGGCTTACAGCTGTTGATGCTGATGGCTTTAAGTACGGTGTAAAAAACCTGACAGAGTTTCGTGTTGAGATCGAGAGCGACAAACTGATAATTCCTGTGAGTGCGGTGTTTGCAATATCAGGCAGGAAAGATTTTTACAGCTTCGGAGATGTCAAACAGATACTTATGAATTATGAGGTGCAGAAATGAACAACATAAAAGAAAAATCCGCTCCCGAAATGGCAGTTTCGGAAACGGAAAAGGAAAATAACTCTAACGAAATTATAACCCTTGCAGTCAAAAAAATCAACCCTGAACTGAAAAAACTTAATAAATATGCCGCTGTCATTGCAGAGCCTACCGCAAAGGCTCTGCATGGCTTTTGCAGACATTTATCAGAATATAAAAATTATTTGTCAGGGCTTAAAATTCGACCTGAAAAGGTCGAAAAACAAAACATTTTAACAGGTTTTTGAAAGGAGTTTTAAAATATGCAGGAAATAGTATTAACAAAACAGCATAAGACAGCCATTGAGCTTAATCAGAAGATAATTATAACAGCTCAGGCGGCACAGCAGAATCTTTATGATATGTGCGTTATGCTCAAACAGATGAGGGATGACAGGCTTTATAAAGAGCTGGGTTATCAGAATTTTGAGGACTACTGCGAAAATGAGGTTGGTTTCAGCTACAGGCATTCTCACAGGCTTATAACAATTATTGAGAACGTCAAAAACCTGACAACGTTGTCAGGTTTAGGAAGTTCTAAGCTTTCACTTCTTGCAACTCTTTCAGAGCCTGAGCAGGAGCAGATACAGCAGAATGTCAATATTGAGGATGTATCATATCGTGAGCTGAAAGCCGAAATTGCAAAGCTCAAAGACGCACATAAAAAAGAGCTTAAAGAGCTTTCGGACGAAAACACCGAACTTCAAGGCAAAATGAAAGAGCTTGTATCCGATGCCGATACAGTCAGAGCCGAGCTTGCCGAAGCCAACGAGAAAATAACCGAGCTTGAAAGCCGTCCTGTCGAGGTGGCAGTACAGGATAACCCCGAATCATCAAAGAAAATAGAAGAACTCAACCGCAAACTGCTTGATGAAAGCTTGCAGAAAAACAAAGAAAAAAAGAAAAACGGTGAACTTGAAGAACGTATAAAAAAAGCCGAAAAGGAGCTTGAAGATCTCAGGGACATAAACAAAATGCAGGAGCAGAGAATTAAAAACAGTGAGCTTGCATCTGTATCACCCGATACCAAAGAGGTATTCCGTGCATATTATCAGCACAGCATACTTGCTATGGATACACTGATAAGCTTTATCCGTGAGGCACGGGCAAAAAATGATAAAAACCTTGAATTTTTCAAAGGCAAGCTTGATACGCTTGTAGAAAAATTCGGAGAAAACTTAAATAAAATATTGGAGTGATAATCGTATGGGAATACCGGTAATGATACTCGGAGAAAGCGGCAGCGGCAAAACAACAAGCCTCAGAAATTTTACACCTGATGAAATCGGTGTTATAGGTGTTGCCGGAAAGCTTATCAATGAAATAAAAAATCAGGAGAGTGAACAATGAATGAAGAAGGATTTATAAAGCTTTACAGAAAAATATTAAGCTGGGAGTGGGCAGATGATAATAATATGCTGTGCTTTTTTATACGGCTTTTATTTGTCGTTAATTATCAGGATAAACAGTGGCACGGCATTACGATAAAAAGAGGCAGTTTTGTTACAAGCATAGACAAGCTTTGCGAGCTTATGAAAATGAGCAAGTCAGCCGTAAAGCGCTGTCTTGAAAATCTCAGGACTACCGGAGAGATAACCGAGCATATAGCAGAAAACAGATACCGCATAATATCTGTAGTTAATTACGACAAATACCAGTCAGCCGGTACTTTTGGGGGTAACGAAAATACCAACTCCCGTACCAACTGTCGTACCAACTCCCGTACCCCAACTAAAGAAATAAAGAAGTATTCTTCTTATTCCTATAGGAATAAGAAGAATACGGCAAAAACAAAAACTGCCGCTGAAAAGCTTCCCGAAAAAACAGCGGCACATAAACAGGCTGTAAGCTACTGGGATTTTGTCGAGCTTGCGGAACAATGCAGTCTGCATGATCCTTTTGCGTGCAACACCTTTTACAATGCCTTTAAAGCTTCCGGAACTGCTATGCCGGAGAATACCGCTGAAATATACGAAAGGTTTTTAAACGCAGATCAGGAGCACCGTAACGAGTTCACGGAAAATCTCATATCCGGAAAATACAAAAAGAAATGGGGTGAGTGCAGATATGACCTCTGAAAACACAATGGCACAGATTGAGCTTGAATACAAAATACTTTCGTCTTTCCTGCTCTGTGATGACGGGAGCCGTGACAGGATAGCACAGCTTGACAGCGGCATGTTCTCGGACGTAAACACAAAAGGTATTTTTGATATTTTCAAAGGCGAGTACAGCAAGCACCCGAAAGCTGACTATATGGCTTATGTTTTACTGCTCAATGCAGAACAGCGAAAAAATATTATAAGCTCTCTTGAAAGCTCTATCTCACCCGATATTGCACAGAGCCGTCTTGATGATACTCTTTCGGCTTTCCGCTCGGCATATGTACAGCGTGTACTCAGCACAGCGGCGGCGGAAATAAGCCTCAAGTCAGACATAGGGATATCCGATATACACTCACTTATCCATAAAGCCGAAAACCTTACACGCAAAAGGAATGATCCTGCCGCCGAATATCTCACGAATTACAGCAAGGCTTATGACTTTATACCGACAGGCTTTCCACAGCTTGACAGTATTCTGAACAGCGGATTTATCAAAGGAACTCTTGCAACTGTCGGAGCACGTCCGTCAACAGGAAAAACCACATTTGCACTGAATATCGCTTCACATAATGCAGACAAAAAAATATTGTTTTTCAGCCTTGAAATGACCTCACGCATGATATATGACAGGCTCATTTCAGATTGTGCAAATGTAAATTACAGCCTTGCAGGACTTCATAAAATTCCTGTCGAAACTGCAAAAGGTGTACTCAACGCTTATAAAAAGCTTGACCTGATAGATGATGTTGCTTATATCGAGGATATCAATGAAATAATACTTTGCGAAAAGCCCGATCTTGTTATCATTGACTTTATGCAGATAATCACGTCAAAAAGGAATTTTACTGATAACCGTCAGCGTATAGACTACATATCCGGTACGTTTAAATTTACCGCCAAGCGTATAAACTGCTGTATATTGGCATTATCTCAGATAACGAGAGCCGGCAAGGAAAAACCGACAATGAGCGACCTGAAAGAAAGCGGCGGTCTTGAGCAGGACAGCGACTATGTTATACTTCTGCACCGTCCGTATATCAACGACAAGACGGATAACAGCATTGACGAAAAGCAGACAAGCGTTATCCTTGACAAGAATAAATTCGGCAGTACAAAAGAGCTTTCCTACAGCTTTGAAGGCTGTTATCAGCGGTTTACGGAGATACCCGACAAAACCAACATCACAGCACACCTTAAACCACAGACCACCGAAAGCATCACCGCATCCGATGACCTGCCGTTTTAAACAATTCATAATTCATAATGCATAATTCGTAATTATAAAAAGTGAGGTGCAGAAAATTTACGGCTTATGAGCAATTTTGATAAACGAAATTACAGCGAGCGTATCTCAATGCTTACGGAACGTGCAAAGAAACTTGAACCGTATATTTATGATCTTGATATCGGAGAGAGCTGTTATCTGCTGTCGCTTGTAAGTGCGATAGAGCTGTACCGCACGAAATGCATTGACAGCGCAGAGCTTCTCAACAAGCAGAAAGACCTTGAAAGCATGCTTCTGAGATATTATCAGCATCGTGAAATAGATGATATACATATCCGGATAGCCAACAGGTACAGTCCTGTTATGACCGATGCCGAAAAGACCGGTTGTCCGATATGTCAGAAGCTTGTAAGAATATTTGACGGAAGGGAAAAATAATTCATAATGCATAATGCATAATTCATAATTATAAAAAGTGAGGGTTGATAATGACAGCAAAGGAATATCTTCGGAGCATTAAGTACCTTGACAATGCTATAAACGCCAAGCAGAGAGAACTTGACAGGTTAAGACACGATGCGGAAAATATTAAGGCGATAAGCTATGATAAAGACAAGGTACAGTCCTCAGCTACTTCCGACAGCACAAAGATAATTGACAAGATAATAGATCTGAGCAAGGAGATAAACTCGGAGATTGACAGGCTTATAGACTTGAAAGCTGAGGCACATACAAAGATAAATCGTGTGTACAATGAAAAATTCATTTCTTTACTTACAAACTTGTACATAAACGGGGATACTTTTGAGAAGGCTGCAGAGAAAATGGAAAAATCTTGTGAAACTATAAAAATTTGGCATGGTCAGGCTTTACAGATATTTAGGAAAGAAAACGGCATGACATAATGCACAAAAGCACACTTTGATTTTTGACATCAAATGTTATACTATGTTATATTACAAAGTGCTAAAATAGTATTATAGAAAGTTGCTCAAAAGATAAAATCATCTCTTGCCTTTATTCTTTCTTTAAACTCCTGAAATTTTGCACGAAAGCCGTCCGGTATGGGCGGCTTTTGTGTTGGATGTGATAATATGCTAAAAAGTTGTGCATACTGCGGTAAAACGCACGGATACAATGAGATCTGCTCCAAAAAAGCAGAATACAGAAGAAAATACAACAACAAAAATTACAAGCCGATATTCTTAATGCCGCATATAAACAGATAGTTTATGAACGCTATCTTGTCGAGCGGGGCGGAAATAAAAAGGGATTTATACAGGTCGATGGCAGGGTAACACAGGAAGTACTCGATGACCTGAAAGAAAAATGGATTTTTACAGGTGGATGAAGTCAGGTATGAAGAAGACAAAGAGCCGTTCAATCTTAACTGGATAAAGTCAGGCTTGCAGGATGTACTGTTCGATACCAAGAACCATACCATTTACACACCGAATACAAATCAGACGGTAAAATTCGGTGAATTCTCCATTGACAAGTCCGTTCCGGATATGTAACTGTCATTAAGGACAAAATGCCATTTTTCTTCATCGCTTAAAAGAACTTCATTATCCGGTTTTTCGATTTCTATACAGAGCATCGGTTCTGTATAAGGTCGGAATTCAGTCCGACGCAGATCCGGCCTTCTATGCTTCCAGCAGGTCGTATGCCAAGCCCATATCGGAACAGAAACACCTGCAGGCGGAGGACCGATCTGCCGTATCATCTGGTCTGGCATCCATCGGTATGCCTTTTCAAAGCCCTAAAATCGGAGCATAGTCGATTTGACTCCGCAGTTCTCTTAATTCCGACAGTGCGTCCTCGTCTTCATATAAATAATCGTCTTCAAGGTGCTGGTGTTCCATAATATCACTCCGTTCGTTCAAGTGTTTCTGATAATATCATAATACACAATAGCGCCGAACTCAATCATTATTTTTCGGATCACACAGAAATGTACCTGTTTTTGTACAATGCAGCTCTGGTGAAAAAAATGTCTTGTACTCCGAAAAAGAGAGTAATATAATCAGGTTTCTGCTGGAGGATGAAGAAAAGGTGCAGGAATATAAAGAGGAACTGGAAGAATATACTCGCTATGAAAAGCAATTGATCGACATTTTGAAAAAGTATGTTGCAGGAGGTGCAAAATTCACATGGGAGAACTGATGATAAAGAACGACGATCTTGCCGTACTGACACAAGCAAAGGGGATAGGGGATGTTCTTAAGCCGCTTATTAAGGAAATACATCTTTTTGATACCTACATTGCAGGTACTACTCATCTTAAGGACAAGACCGTACTTGATGAAATTGAAGTCGGACAGAAGCTGACACTGAAACGGGAAATTAACAAGTTTGATGAAAAAGCGATCATGCTTATTACTGAAAACGGAAAGAAAGTCGGATATGTTCCCGAAAAGGACAATGTTATTTTTTCTCGTCTGATGGATGCTGGTAAACTGCTGTCGGCAAAGGTGACAGATATAAAGGAACGCAATCATGAATTCAAGCAAATAAGCATAGGTACAGGGTTTTTGAATGAATAAATAATTTATGAACAAAGTTTATAAAGCCTCCATCATTGAGGGAGGTGGCTCCCTCACCGAGGGAGCCATATTAATAATTTGTTCACTCGTTCAAAAAAACTGGTATCTGTGGAACAATGCAAGCCATGATTTAAATTCGTTTTGCAGTAATGAATCAGCTAAGGGAGGCAAGTAAAGTCTTTTTGCCTCCCTTAGCTGTTTTTAGTGTGATTTATCTTTTTCAATATCAGGTATCAGAAATTTTTCTGTATCATAACAAACGAGAATTTTAAGATCTGTTTTGCGCAGCAGATTTCTCTAAGTGACACATACACCATGGGAACAAAAAGGATATAAAGAACATTTGCACAAAGCAGGAAACAATCGTTCCGGCTGTTCCGGGAATCCAGCTCTTTAACAGTGGGACAAGGATCAGGCTGACGGCATAATAACTCAGCAGCCCTGTTACAAGCCTTTGAATCTTTGTAATTGTCGGGACATCAGTGGAAAAACGAACAAACCGTCTTTCCAGTACCCATCCTACAAGAAAAGCAGCGCACCAGCCTACTGATTTGAAAGTGTCATTGGCCATTTTAGCACCGTCCACCAGCAGCTTTCCGTCGGTACCATAATCTTCCGGATATGGTTTGAGCCCTGCATACAAGGCGACACCCACAGAAAGAGCAATACCCACACACAATATTACCCAATCTTTATCCGGATGACTTTTAATCCAATTCATTAGTTTTGCAGTCAACCACATGATAAGTATACCGGCTGCCGCACCGACCAACACATCCTGCGGCGTATGCACACCGAGAAATATACGGCTGAAAGCAACAAGTATAACAATCAGCCCTGAAACAATACGCAGCATGCCGGGCAGATCTTTTCTGACCGCTATACCGCCATAGATGGTTGCTGCATTCATCGTATGACCACTGGGAAATGAATAGCCCGTTGCAGTTGTCATTGAATTTCCATAGGGAACAATTCGGGCATCCCTGATCCATGGACGGTACGCACATGCAGTAACCTTAAGGACACCGTTGACCAGTCTGTTGCCGCTCCAGCCCATCAAAAGGTATGTACCAAAGTCTTTATTGACACACCAATAAACAACAGCCATAATCACGATCACTGTATTCAACTCGCCCAAAAATGTCATCTTTGAAAAAAAATCTGCAAGGAATGACCCTGCACCGTTTCTGAATTCCTGTAACGCTAAAAGAATGTTGATATCCATTATAATTTCTCTCCTTTCACAAATACCGATTATGCGGCCGGTTCAACCGTGCCGCTGTTTTCTTCGCAGACTGTTTTCCCGCATTTTGATACCACTATCGCTGTTGGTGAATCGTCAGGCGGCAAATCCGCCGGTAATCTTCCGCACCCTCACTTCGTGGATAATTCAGATATTCTCCACGATGAAAGTGTATCATCGGGATCATACTTTGTCAACATCAGTTTCACTCTCTGCAAGGTTTATAACTGTCTTACCGCTTTTCATAGCACACTTCATCATCGGGCGGACCTTAAAATTATAACATATTTTTCCTGATAATAAAAGCTTTTGGAAACATTTCACCTCCGCACCCCCTTCGCTCGTCACCTCCTGCTTTACACTCCTCCTACAAAAAAATAAAAAAATAAAAAAAATAAATATTTTTTGCAACCATTTCAACGGCTCGGGGGTATTACTTACAGAAAACCCAAAAACAATCAATTAAAACATTTATATGGAGGTATTATTATGCCAAATCCTAACAAGAAAATAGATTGCGAAGTTGTTAATAAGACTTATTCAGTCATGTGTTCCTGCGCTCCGTTGGATTTTGCAAAGGAGATTGTAGGCGGGAAGTTTACGTCACCGGATTACCTCGATAAGACGGAAAGTGTCATGTCAAATATTATAAATGAATTTGACTATGACGGAAGTGCCGGCGAGTATATCGTATATCCCGGTTACACGCACGATTATACGACCAGAAAGCTCCTTGCCAATACCGAAACTCAGAAGAAAGACTTTGAAGTACATTCCAAGGAAATACTGGAAGATATGAACGAGCTTGCCGGCAGTGAGAAGCTCAATGAGTATCCCGCAATCAAAGGCTTTGTAGAGTACCGCAGAAATTTTCTCAAGGCTGCCTTAGAGGGAACTGACAGATGGGCTGTTCTGGCGGAGATCCCCGGCGGATACGGCCTGAGTGCTTCTCCGGACTGGACACAGAAGAAAAATGGCAAGAAGAAAGATGCCAAGCAGTTTGATGATATGCTTACCGGTATGAAGTATGACCAGCTCTTTGCCATAACTGACGAGTACATCGATCTGGAGCTGAAGATGCGCAACAAGGTCCTTACTCCCGAACAGCTGAAGGAGTGTACTGCTGAGCGTATCGACCAGAACAACAGGATGATCGAGATATATGAGCATCAGAAAAGCCCCGAGTCCAAAGACAAGTATTCGGAGTTTTTCAATAATTTCGATGATACCATCAGCGGTGAACGCGGCGTGGACCTCGTGATCGGTCAGCTGAAATTACAGAATCAGGCTCTTGAAAACGGCTGGGATGTTTCCCGTCTGAATATGTTCCTCAGAATGAAGGATATTGCCACGAACTGTAAGAATGCACAGGCGACCTTTGATCATTTCCATGATCCTGCCCTCGTGAAAGCTCAGGGGTATTCACAGAAGGTAGCCAATCTCGATCCTACCGAACGTAAGTTTGAGAGCGTGAAAGATTTTGATAAGTATATGACCGAGTTCCACCTTGCATTTACCGACCTGATAAACGAGGTCTCCAAGCCCGAAGCCCATGCGGCTTTTGAGAAGATTGATGATGATCTCTCTACAGCATCTTTGGAATACAATAGAAAAATGCGCAGAAGACAGGATGAGATCAATAAAAACGCAGTCGAACCCGACTACATTGCACCTCCTGAGCCGAAGAAGCCCGAGACATTTGGTCTTGAAGAAAAATTATTCAATGACCTCAGTTCTGATGTAAACGATGATAAATTCAGAAATCTCCGTGAGTTTGCCAAGTGCGTGGATCCTGCTTACTACGATCTTGAGGGTGATGAGAAGGCTGTTGAGCAGAGAAAGGCTGAGATCGCAGAGGTCAAGACACCTCTGATGGTTAAGAAAGGCAGAGAGTACACATCGGGTCAGAATCCGACGATTGTTGACAACTTAAAAAATAAAAAGACCGCCGAGATCGACAAGGCTCAGAAATACATAAATTTCACATTAAAGGCTTCCAGGCTTGCCGCAGAGAAGCTCAAGGCTCTGCCCGATCCTGAGACCATTCCCGAGAAGCTCAAGACTTTTGACTATAATGAATATGTTTTGAGCCTCAAGAAAGTAGCCAATATCCAGAACAGATCCAGAATCTTTCCCGAGAAAACCAACAATGATATCAAGGCGCTTGCCGATCATTCTCGGGAGCTGAGCGTTGAGCTTGAAAATAACAATGATAAGTTCAGCAAGGAGTTCCGTAAGAGCGTTGTGGATTCCGCCGAGAAATTCAATGCTCATTACAATGACGCCAAGGATAAGGCTGAGGGCTTCGACAAAGAACAGGATATGATGGCATATATCGACATCAGAAAGCACGAGATATCCTGCGTTGAAGCCGCAATGAATGTTGATTTCACCAAGGATCAGATATACGATGCCGGTGAGAAAAACAGGCTCAACAAGGCAATGAAAGATCTTGGTGCCGATATCCAGCGTTCCAACGACGCCAACCATGTGTTCATCCGCCATAATGACTATGACGATGCTGTCCGTGCTATGAACACGCTGGCAGATGATCTTAAGAAATATCAGGATTTCATCGACAACAGGAAAAACTCCGGCAACACCGAGAAAGAGATACTTGAGAAAACCGAAAAGGCGGCTAAGGCTCTCCGTGAGTCAGCTGATGAAACCACCAGAAAGCTGAAAGCTTATCTGGAGCGCAAGGGTAAGGAAGGAGATCTTAATGAAAAGGGACGCAGGCGTGTCGAGGCTTTCAAAAAGGCTCTTGAGACCACCAGAAGCATAGGTTACATCTGTGACGACAGGCTCATTGAGAACGACACAAAAATGATGACCATAGATAACGCCGAAATTCTGAAAAACGATATCAAAGAAGCGGATCGCAAAATTTTCGTTTACAAGCGTGCTGCCAACAATGAGGATTTACCCGATGTCGAGAAATTAGCTGCTCTGTTTGCCGTTGCAGGCGCCCAGACGCTGAAGGATTTGGCTTTCGGTAACCATGATGCCAACTCGATCAGGAATAACGCAAATATGGACAACATCGTGAACAGCTACATGAATATCGACAAATACGATGAGCTGATTCAGGATGCCAACAGCCTCAACGGCAACGGCCTTAAAAGACAGTACCTGCTTTCTGCCGAGAAGTCAAAGCAGGCAGAGGGCAACATTCACAAGAATGAACAGCCTGTTATCAGGAATGAACTGAACAAAGGCAGTATGTTAAACCAAAACTGACATTAAAATCCGGACTGTATGGTGGAAAACACAATAAAAGTTTATAAAGCCTCCATCATTGAGGGAGGTGGCACGAAGTGCCGGAGGGAGTTCTCCACGCACTTGCTCAATAAAGCGTATTTTCACTCAACCAATAAATTTAAAGTTCACGTTTTATAAATGCTTACGCTATGGCTTAATCCAAAATTGTAAATATATCTTTCTATTTCCGCTTCGCTGATATATCCTTACCGCAAGTTACACTCCCTCAGTCAGCATAGCTGACAGCTCCCTCAAAGAGGGAGCCATATTTTACTCATTCAAAAACCCTGTATTTTTTATTATAATGTGTTGACTAATGAAATAAAATGTATTATATTTAAGTGGGAATTAATTCTCGCATATCAATATTATAAGATGTATGATTTTTCAAGGAGGATAAATTTATGAAAAGAAAGTTGAAAAAGTTCAGAATGAAAAGTATCCTGTGCGCACTTCTTCTTGTTTGTGTAGGAACTGCATCTCTTTCCGGATGCAGTCAGAACAATGCACCGTCCTCTTCCTCATCGGTTGTATCCGAAGCAGAATCAAAGACTTCCGAAGCAGAATCAAAGACTTCCGAAGCAGAGTCAAAGACTTCCGGAACAGAGTCAAAAGCTTCCGGAACTGAGTCAAAGACTTCCGGAACAGAGTCAAAGGCTTCCGAAACAGAGTCAAAGGCTTCCGAAACAGAGTCAAAGGCTTCCGAAACAGAGTCAAAGACTTCCGAATCAGAGTCAAAGGCTCCCGAAACAGAGCAAAGCGAGAGTCCTGCCGAGGCTTCCGCAACTTCTGATAAAAAACCAAAGGCTCCTGAGAGTGGATATACTATCAATAATGTAAGAAGTTATGTTGCAGGTCTGGACAAGGAAGTAGATCTTTCGGACGGTACAAAAAGACAGCTTATAAATTTTGATAATGCGGCAACTACTCCGGCACTTCTGCCCGTTGAGGAGGCAATCGAAAACGAGCTTGAAATGTATGGTTCGATAGGCAGGGGATTTTCTCAGAAGTCAAATCATTCTACCGAAATATATAACAATACAAGAGAAAAGGTACTTAAGTTCCTTGGCGCAGATCCGGAAAAGTACACATGTTTTTATGTAAACAGTACAACTGACGGTCTGAACAAGCTTGCTTCTGCACTTATTGAAAGTGAAGATGATGTTGTTCTTGCAACACGAATGGAGCATCATGCAAATGATCTTCCTTGGCGTGAGCGCTGTAATGTTGTTTATGCTGAGGTGGATGATGACGGACGCATTATTTACGATGATATAGAAAGACTGCTTAAAGAGAACAAAGTTAAGTATGTTACCGTTACGGCGGCATCAAATGTTACAGGTTATGTAACGGATGTGCATCGTGTAGCAAAGCTTGCGCATCAGTACGGCGCAAAGATAATCGTTGACGGCGCTCAGATAGTTGCGCACAGATCTTTCTCAATGATAGGCGATACTCCCGAGGAAAATATTGATTTCATTGCATTTTCTGCTCATAAGATGTATTCCCCTTACGGAGGCGGAGCAGTTGTAGGTCTGACGGATGTTCTTAATAAGCATATGCCTGAGTTTTACGGCGGCGGTACTATCAAAATTGTAAAGGATAATTCGGTAGTATATAAGGATGCTCCGGCTTCTTACGAGGCAGGCTCACCTAATTATCCCGGTGTTGTAGGTCTTGGCAGAGCAATAGACGTTCTTCAGGAGATCGGCTTTGATGAGATACAGAAGCACGAGCAGGTTCTTAACCAAAAGCTCATGGACGGTATTAAAAATCTTGAAAATGTAGTAATATACGGAGATTCCGAAAATCTTGATGACAGAGTGGGCGTTATATCATTCAATTTCAGTGATATAAATTCGTATGTTCTGGCAAAGCATCTTTCCGAAAAGTACGGTGTTGCAACAAGGAGAGGTGCGTTCTGTGCAAACCCGTATGTATGGAGACTTACAGGTGTCAACAATGAAGAAACGCTTAAAAGATTCGAGTCATGCGCTGATGTGAATACTTCCGGTATGATACGTATAAGCTTCGGTATTTATAATACCGAGGAGGAAATTGATGAGTTTCTTAAAATCATGCCCGAGGCTATGGCAGAAGCCAGAGAACTCCAGTTTATAAATCATGGAAATATTTATATAAATTACTGATGTTTCATATCTGTTATGTGATTCGGTTTAAATATCTGAAAAGCTTATGAAGAGGGTGCTGAAATAATTATGGATGAAATAAAGCTTGTTAAACTTAAAGAGTCTGACAGAGAGCAGTTTATCCTTGATAATCAGGAGGCATTCAATTACGGTGCGCTGGAGGAATTCGGCAGACGTGATGATCACTTTGAAGAGGACGGACAGATCATTTCCCGTGAAACGATAGAACAGTCTGTCAACAGCGGTGAAGCATACCGGATTGTGTGTGACGGGCAGAATGTCGGCGGCGTGATAATCAGGAGTTTTGATTTTTCGATAGCTTAGTCAGAACAGACAATAACTCCACCGTACCCGAATGAATCGGGTAAACGGCGGAGTTATTTATTTTTGTTTTAAATTATTGACGTGTACAGGCTGTTGTTTTAAATCAGCATTTATTTTTCTTCTTTGCGGAAAATACTATTGCGGCAAAGGCTGATACAAGTGCGGAAATTATAAAACTGATAGGTGCAGAGGAGCCTGTTGAGGGATAATCTTTATGTCCCGGCTGTGGCAGTGGAGATGCTTTGCTTTGTTCCGAGCTTTCTGTTTCCGAACTTTCGGTGTCTGAGCTTTCAGCATCTGAGCTTTCAGTATCTGAGCTTTCTGTGTCCGAACTTTCAGTATCTGAACTTTCGGGAGCTGAGCTTTCGGGTTTACTGCTTTCTTCTGATTCTTCTTTTGGTTCGGTTTTTGTTACGGTTATGTTTATTGCAATCGTGCTGTAATCAATGCCTTTGCATACAATAAGATTCAGCGGAACAGTATCGTTTACATTAAGCTGACCGAGAACACCTGTGCCGATTACAACGGTATTTCCGTCAATTACAAGACCGTTTGTTTCATCTGCCATAATAACACCGTCTGTTGTGAGCAGAGCGGCTTTCTCGGGAGCAGGAGTGATATTTATTGATATTCCCTCGGTTGATTCAGCGTCCCATTCAAAGTCTGTTTTATCGGCTTCAAATACAGTGACCTCAATTTTATTTAACAATACCGTATTGTTTTCTGCATCAAAGTTCAACTGAATATTAATACTTTCGTCCTCAAAAGTCAGGGCAGTTTCGGTGCATAAAACCGAGGCATTGTTTTCATTTTTTCCGAAAACAAGTATTCTGTAATCGCCGGCTTCGGGTGATCTCATTATAAGTGAAGAAAAATTATTTTCATCATCGGCATATAAGCTTCCGTAAGAGAAATATTCCGGATCTGCATTTTCCATGACATAATTATATGTACTTCCTGTTTCGTCATATGTGCGGTAAACTGTTACAGTGAACTCGCCGTCATCGGCAACAACCTTTAATTCGTTTCCTTTTTCTGTATCAAGTCTGCCGATTATGTATGACGGGACAGTTATTTTACCGTCGGTAATGGACATACTTCCTTCAATACTGTCTGCAATCTTTTTTTCACCGGCATACAGGTAAACTTTTTCCGATTCCGAGGCTGTATTGATAACAAGCTGTTCATCACTTTTGTCATTGTACAGGAATACCGTATTATCGGGTTCAAGGTCTTTTTGATTGGTTACGGTAAGCTCTATCTCAACAGAACCGTCGTCGAAATCAAGCACGAGAGTGTGTACACCATTGCTGATATTTACAAGCTCGGATTTTCCTATGGACAATGTGCCGTATCTGAAAATCATATTGCTTTCTATGTTTGAACCGAGATATTCTCCGTCAAGAAATACTTTTGCGATTTTTGAAACGGAGTCTGTCTGGACTGTAAATCCACGTTCGGCGTGTTTATCCCATGTTATCTGAGTGCAGTCGGCGGTTATATCCTTTTTTTCGGGCGGCAGTATCTTGTCATATTCGCCGTATGCCATTATACGCCCACTGTTTTTCAGGAACGGAGCTGTAAAAAATTCTTCTTCATTATCAAGATCCATTTGTCTTGTGATAACCTGACCGTCAGAGTTGCCGTTTGTATATGTAAGTACGTGTGTTTCCGGATCATAGTCAACGACCATACCCACATGATTAAAATACTGTCCCGAACCGTCCCACGAGAAGAAAATAAGACCGCCGGACTTGTAGGGGATATCATAAGGATCAACATTTGTGTTGACAAAGTGATTCCAGCTGTATGCTTCAAGTTTTCTTCCGGCAATAGAAGTGTACCATACATTTTCCTGTTCCAGATTGAAAGCCTCTATCCATGCATCAGCATCAAATTCTATTCTCGGATCCGCATAATAAGAGTAATAATAATTTTTAAGTTGTTCTTCGTCATAATATCCTGCCTGATACATACACCAGCTTATAAAGATGGCACACCAGTTATAATCTGAATACTGATATGCCTCATTACTGTTTTTTATATATCTTTCAGCCCAGCGTGTGTATTCTGTATTGCCTGTAAGGTCGCTGTTCATGCGTTTTACAGCACCTGTCCATAGCAGACCGTCCTTTTTAGCCTGTTCGATGTCGATACCCTCGGTAGAATAATTCTTATATCCTTCCTGTGAAAGAGCGACAGCGACAGCTCTTTCCATAGTTGAAGCTGACTTGCTGTTTTCCTTAGCCTCGTTGAGTCTGATGAAAAAGTCGGTGGACATAAATTCCTTTGAGAAAGCATCTCTTTCTGCATCATACTGTGTACTGAATGCAGCCTGTTCCGTTTCCACGGCAAAAGCACTTACAGCTGTACCTGTCATAACACCTGCCGTTATTGATGCCGCAAGTATGCATGAGAATATGCATCTGATTTTTGATTTCTTTAATTTACGCATAGTAATTTCCTTTCTTTGATATTAAGCAAAACTTATGTAATGATTTTAACATATTTATGTCAGTTTGTCTATAAAAAAAGGCTCCCTCATTGAGGGAGCTGTCAGCTATGCTGACTGAGGGAGTTGTAACTTGCGGTCAGGATAATATCAGCGAAGCGGAAAGAGAACGGTAAACTTATCTGTTAAATGAAGTTGTGCTTTGAGCAAAACACTGTTCAGAAACCTCTGTTTTTCAGATCGGCAACTAACTGCACATAAAATTCCCTTACATCAAAGCCTTTGAAGTTTTCACGATGAAGGTCAACCATATCGCTGTGAGATATACCACGCCGCCCTTTTGCTGTAAGGAATGTGTATTTTTCGCCCCATTCAAATGAAGTTTCCGATACAAGACCGTCATTGTCACCGTCAAAACGTTTTGTCAGGTGATATGTACAGTTAAGCGGAAAACGACCGTGAACGGCTTTTTTTATCTTTGAACCTACACTCTGATAATATACTTTGTCACTGTCAGGCGTGTTCTCATTGAATATTTTGCATCTTGAAGCTGTCAGGTCGGTGACTGCCGACATGAAATCGGGATCTTTGTCACCCAATTTTTTCAGGACAGTATTATATGTACCCGATACCCTGCGTTTCAGATTTTCAGAAGCATTGTCAATAAGATGATCTGCAAATATACATCCTCTGTGGGGAGTGTTGATAGTTGTAAGCGAAGCGACATGTTCATCTTCACCGAGTTTGGAAATTGCATAACGGCTGTCAAGTCCTCCTTTGGAATGTGCGATGATGTTTACTTTCTCACAGCCTGTTTCCGATAAGATCTGACGTATTCTTTCGGAAAGTTCTTTTCCGCTGTCTGCTACTGCAAGGGCTGACTGATGATTGCCGTAATAAATTACAGCACCGTTTCTTTCAAGCTCTTTCGGGATTCTGCCCCAGTAATTGAAATGCCTGAAATCACGGAAAAATACTCCGTGAACCAGAAGTATCGGATATCTGGTATGACATATCTGTTCATCTTTACGCTGTTCGTTAAGCAGTTCCTTTTGATTTTCAAAATCCACTTCACCGGTGCATATAGCGATTATCCTGCATAAAACAATGATATTGATTATTGGAATAATGCTGAACAATATGCCGAAAAATCTGTGTTTTACGCCAAGCTGTGCGGAAGTCAGATAGACTCTTATAATACCGTTCAGCAAAGTTATAGGCAGAACGATCAATAATACGATAAAACTTATTACCCACAATACAAGACCATCATCTGAAATACAAAAGAACGCCGCAATATGTATGCCGACAGAAATAACAGCTCCGATAAGAAAGGCACAAAGCAGATCTGCACCGCCTGCACATACTCTCAGACGAAAGCTTTTGTATTTCCAGTTGATAACAGACGGAAAGACATTTACCCACAAAAAAAGCAGTGTGACTGCGGGCACTGCAAACCACCAGAACGGATGAAAAACAGAAATTCCTGCCAGACAGGCAGCAAATGCCACGATTATTCCATCAATACACCGAAATAAACTTCTCATTACTATTTTCCTTTCAAAATATTTTTCACACCACTTGTTATACTATAAAAAGCCGTAAATATCAATACTTCTTTTGTATTTTTCGGGTTAATTCCTTTAAACAAAAAAGGTGAGCCAAAGTTGCACAATAGTAGCGTGATGGATTTGCGGAAAATATGAGTGATATTGTACAATAGTATTGTGATGTGACAAAAGTTTATGTCCAAAAATTTCCATATTTTATTGGCTTTTTTATAAATATTTCCATATGAAAAAATTATATTGATACAAAAATACCCTTAACTGTTGCATTTTTTGTCAACGGACTATATAATAAAAGTAACATAACAGATGTTTGTTTATAGGAGTTGATAAGGTATGCAAAAAAACATGTGTTACAATGTTATTTCTTTATTGCTTGTTGTTATTATTCTGTTTAATAATTATGTTCCTGCTATTGCACAGACAATGAATAATGTCAATAATACAGGTACTGGAGAAGAAAGGGACAATCCGCTGACTGCCGACTATGTTCTGCCGGATTGGGAAGACGATGCATTAAGTGAACAGCCTGAACGTACAAAGCCGCCTTTATATAAAGACGGCAAAATTCTTATCTATCATTATAGTCAGCTTTTGATGATAGGCAGAGGGGCGGCTGTGACGGACACGGACTACATTACAAATCAGATCGGTGACGGACACGGACTACATTACAAATCAGATCGGTAACGGACAGCAGATATTATCTGATGGAGGACAGGCAGTTTTGTATGCACCGGATGCTGACTTTCCGCTTGTAAAGCTGAAAAATAAGTATGAATATGAGTATTACGATCCTACTAAGCCTGATACAGTCAATGATATGATAACTTCGGGAGAATATGAAACAGACGGCGGCTCTCTTGTCCGATACAACATTATGACAACAGATACAACGCCGGTTTATGATATCTCAAAGGCACTTGTCACAGGTTCTGACGGTAAGCTGAAAGCGGATAATCTTCCTTGGGGTGATTACTTTCTGGAAGAAGTACAGGCACCCGAAAACTATTCGGAAACTGATTCTGCTACCGGAAAAAACAAGAGGATATATTTCTCGGTTGGCAGTAATACTGTTACAAAAAACATTACATTTTCCGATGAAATGAACCCTGCATATATCAGGGAATGTATCATATTGACAGCAGGGGACGAATAAGAGTTGAACCCGGTAATTATGAGATAACAAGACTGCCTGTATCAAGATATAAGTTTGTTGCCAACGGTAAGAATACTGCATATAATAACGACACTAAACCGACTTTGTGGGAAGCATATACAGATCCCGATACACATGAATCTTCCGAAAAACTCATACTTGAAGCTGTAGCCGGTAAGACTGTTGATGTGCATTATTATGACAGCGTAGGTTACTATGATAAGTTCAGTCAGACAGATACCGTAATCAACAGGTTCTATAAGCTGGAAAACGGTAAGAATAAAACTATAAAGGGTATCAGAATTGACGACTATCATCAGAACGGTACGACAGATACAAATTCCGGTACAATGACAGTTCCTGTTTCAAAGCTTACTATATACAAGATTTATTCTGACGGTTCGGAGGAGGAAATGAATGCGGCGGAGAAAGCAGCCATTACTGACTTTAATGTTACTTATATTTATGATTCCGCAAGCGGTGATGCTGAAAGCTTCGGCAATGCGGCTTCTCCCGATAATAATGACTTCTCATATAACAGCAGCACAAAAATTATAACAGTAAATAATGTATCTGCTTACCAAAACGGAGTTTACACTCTGAATGCAGATTATAAGGGATTCAAAGCAGCATTTGACCTTGTATTCCTTAGGCCATGACAGTTTGTGCTTTTAGCCGAAAAATATCATCCATACTTGTTTTATGGCAGATTTTCTATTATAATGAAATAAAGCCAGCGGTTTATGGTAATTTTAAAAACAAGGAGAGACAAGATGGAAGCTATTTTTAATTTTTTCAATGCTGTTGACAATGTTATGTATTATCCGATACTGATAATTGTACTGGCAGCAGCCGGATTGTATTTTACTTTCCGGACACGTTTTGTGCAGATACGTCTGCTCGGCACAGCATGTAAGCTTATTATGGAAAAGCCAAAAGGAAAACAGCATGTATCATCATTTCAGGCATTGATGGTATCTACTGCGTCCCGTGTAGGAACAGGAAATATTGTCGGTGTTTCTACGGCTATATGTCTGGGAGGGCCTGGGGCATGCTTCTGGATGTGGCTTATGTGTATTATCGGTGCATCATCTGCTTTTATGGAAAGTACTCTTGCACAGATATTCAAACAAAAGGGTAAGAACGGTGAGAGCTACGGCGGCCCTGCCTACTATATCGAAAAGGCTCTCAAACTGCCTGTTATAGCGGCAGTGTTTTGTGTATTCCTGATTGCTACCTATGCATTCGGATTCAATCTTCTTTGTTCCTATAATTTACAGTCATCGTTTCAGATATACGATTTTTATGACAAAACATGGACACCGCTTATCGTTGGAATTATTCTCGCCGTACTTACGGGAGTATGCATTTTAGGCGGAAACAATCGTATTGTCAAGCTTACCGAAAAAGTAGTACCTGTGATGGGTATTGCATACGTTCTTGTTTCGCTTATAATCATTTTTGCACATATCACACTTATTCCTGAAACATTTGCTTCTATTTTCCGTGACGCTTTTGATTTCAGGGCAATTTTCGGAGGTCTGAGCGGTTCATGTATGGTTTACGGCATCAAAAGAGGCTTGTATTCCAATGAAGCCGGTGTCGGCTCGGCACCGAATGCTTCCGCTTCGGCAGATGTAACTCATCCGGTAAAGCAGGGACTTGTACAGACTGTTTCTGTATATATAGATACAATGATACTCTGTACCGCAACAGCACTCATGTGTCTTGCATCAGGCGTTGAGGCAACAGAAAAGGTTTCGGGTGCACCGTATGTTCAGCAGGCTGTTTCGACTGTTTTCGGAAATTTCGGACCTGTATTCATCACTGTTTCTATGGCATTGTTCGCATTTACTACATTGATAGGCAATCTGTACTATGTTGACAATGCACTTGCTTATCTCAATAAAAAGAAAATGCCGTCAAAAAAATTCATGACTGTATTCTATATCATCTGCATTGCAATCATCTTTTTAGGTGCTTTAGTACCTATGGATTTTGCATGGACTATGGCAGATATCACAATGGGCGGCATGACACTTATAAACATTCCATGCTGTTTTATCCTTTCAGGCATTGTTATCAAAGCACTCAAAGATTTTGAAAAACAGAAAAAATCAAAGCTTGATCCTGTCTTTAAAGGCAAGGATATCGGCATTGATCTTTCCGAATTGGCTTTCTGGAAATAACCCCATTTAAGAATGTGGAATTTGGAAAGTGGAAAGTGGAATTATTTAAATAACCAAAAAATCAGCGGAGAGTCGGGAGAATATCTCAACTCTCCGCTTTGCTTTACCCGCATAAGATAAATACAGATATGAAGAATAATAAAAAATTGAATAAACTCTATTTTTACATAGCATGGATAATGGTTTTTCTATGCTGTTTTTTCCGGATTTATATATAATTGATATTGTAGAAACCCGTGTATCCAATGAAAAGGTCAACTTTGAGATCGAGAAGGTAAGGATAGAAACTCAGGCAAGAATTAAGATAGCTACAAAGACAGCTACTATAATGGCAGAGCCTGAAAAGAATGCACAGTTTGTAAATATCGGCGGCAGCTCACAGGGCAGTCAGACAGGCAATGCACTGCTTGATACGCTTTAGGCTGACAAGATAAGCGGAAAATTCAAACACATCTATAAAGATTTTGTAACTATTCAGTCCCCAGAAAATTTGTATATCTGCACAAAAGAAAATTTCAGGCATCCAACAGAGAGTACCCAAATAAAAAAAGTAAAGAACGGATTGTAGTAAACCGCTCCAGCACCCTCA
>Ga0256407_10004798_pt1 | contig 22198 bp, 12 predicted proteins | sample RumenRJG_04DNA_FD_193489 | JGI IMG/M metagenome (GOLD analysis project Ga0256407, IMG submission 193489) | Bovine rumen microbial communities from Lethbridge, Alberta, Canada - RJG_04 | ecosystem: Host-associated > Mammals > Digestive system > Stomach > Rumen | place: Canada: Alberta... | reverse complement strand
TATTTTTTAATATTTAAAATTAAAAAATTTAAATATAATATTATTAGATTTTTTTTTTTGTTAGATTAAGTGTCTTGTTGAATTGTTTTTTAATAAAATGAGCTTTTAGTTTGGTTTTTTTTTTTTATTAGATTGAATGAACTTTTTTTTTTTTAAAATGTTTTTTTTATATGTTTTTTTTTTTTTAAAAAAGATTTTTTTTTTTTTTTTTTTTTTTATTTTTTATATTTTATTTTTTTTTATTTTTTTTTTTTAAATTAAATTTTTTTTTTTATTTTTTTTTTTTTTAATTTGTTTTTTTTTTTTTTTTTTTTTTTTTATTAGATTGAATGAACTTTTTTTATTTAAAAATTTTTTTTTTATATGTTTTTTTTTTCTGAAAAAAGATTTTTTTTTTCATTTTTTTATGAAACTGAAAATTAAAAATTAAATGATAAAAAACAATTTAAATTTATATTTAGAGCAAATGATATCTTTTTTATTAGAATTATATTAAAAATAAATAATTTATGTTTTAAAAATTTTTTTATATTAAATAATAATTTAATTAAACATTAAAAATTCATTTTAATTATTTCAACTTCATAGAAAGAATCCTCCTAGCAAAAGGATGATAAACCATTTTATTACTTTCAAAAAATTCCTTAGACTCCTTGGGTTGAAGTTCATACCAACTGAAAAAAACAGGTCTAACAAATTTCAACCTTCCAATTTCTAACAAAAACTTTTTAACCTCCTCAACAAAATCATCATGTTTACTTTTTAAAGACAATTGAAACCATAAATTCATAACTTCCATATTATAATGTTCATTTTTAAACCCTAAAACATCTTTTAATTTATTATAAACATCATTATTAACTTTATCAATATTTTTAATTAAATATTTCAAAAAATACATTTTAACATTAGTATGCCAATCAACAAAAATTTTTTTATCATCTGAACTTCCATTTCCATTTAAAAACTTATCTCCTAATTTAACAGCATCATCACCTAATTTACTTTCAAAATTAAATTTATAAAATGGTTTCCCTTTACTATTAATCCACTTTTCCCAATCAATTTCTTTTAAAATTTCCTCACCTTTATTAACATTTTTTTTAACATAATCTTCATAAACATTTTTAAAACCATTATAATCAATACTTAAAAATTTAAATTTATCAATATAATTTTTCATAATATTTTGAAAATCATTTTTTCCAATTAAACTTTCTAAATAATATAATAATTGAAAGCCTTTCTCATAAGGAACAGTAGTGAAACCATCATCAGGATCAACACCATAAATATCAGGATTTAAACAAGTATAAGTAGAATCTTCACCTAACATTTCAATATCTTTTAATAAACCTTCATACCCAACTAAACTTTCTAAATTTTTCATATCATCACCATATAAAATTTCAGCAATTTTCCTTTCCATAAATATAGTAAATCCTTCATTAACCCAAAAATTTTTCCAATTTTTATTCGTTACTAAATTCCCAGTCCAAGAATGAGAAATTTCATGTGCTATTACATTTGATAATGATTTATCTCCAGCTAAAAGTGATGGAGTAACAAAAGTTAAATTTGGATTTTCCATACCACCATATGGGAAAGAAAAAGGTAAAACTAATAAATTATATATTTCCCAATCATATTTTCTACCTAAATAATTTTCAGCTGTTTCAATAAATTTTTCAGAATCTTCAAATTCATATTTTGCTTTATCACCTAAACCAATTTCAGTATAAACACCACATCTTTCAGAAATTTTTCTATATTCTAAATTCCCACAAGCTAAAGCAATTAAATAAGATGGAATTGGTATTTTTTGTATATATTTTGTAATTATCTTATTTGTTTTTTCATTATAGGAATTTTCCTTTTCAATACCACCAAAAAGGAATTTATATGGTTTTTCAACTTCTAAAATAGCTTCTACTAAAATTTTTGCTGATGGAGTATCTTGAATTGGGAATAATGTTCTACATTGAATAGCTTCACATTGAGTAAACATAAAATAATATTGTTTTGAGATTGTTTGTTCTTTTTCTAAAAATTGTATTCCTGTGCAATTTTCATCTGTTATGTAATCAATTTTTATTTTTAATTCATCAGGTTTTTCATTTTGGAATTCTGGTAATTTAATTATTAATGGTGTTCCTAATGAATCTTTAAATTCGTTGTTTAAATCTATTGTAAATGTTAATGGAGTAGATTTTTCGTTTTCTATTAATTCTACTTTTTGTATTTTTGGCCCTTTTAAATCTAGGATTAGCTCCTTTGAGGTTTTGTCTATGTAAGAGAATGTTGTTGTTATTGAACCTGATAATGTCTTTTTTGGAAAATCTAATGTAGCAAATATTTCTACTTTTTTCTGTTTGATTTGATGAAAGTTTGAAAATGTGGATATGTCTTCGGATTTTGGATCTATTTTTATTGATTTTTGTCCTTCTGTCATTTTTTATATTTTTTAATCTTTTTTCACATTTATAATTTTTTATTTTTTAATTAAAATTATTTATTTTTGATATATAGAAAAGGAATCTTAATAATATTGTGATATTAAATGCAATTTTGTGTTATAATGCTTGTTAATCTCTATAAAATGTAAGTAAAAGGAATTACTCCAAAGATTATTTTTTTACCTATCTTTTTTATTTTTTAATAAACTATTTTTAAATATATTATTTTATATATAAATTTAACATTTAGAAAATTTTATATATTAATTATCTAAATTTTTTAAAAAGAAATATTGAACTTTTTTTAATAAAAATAAGTTTAAAAAAAATATAATAAAACAAAAAAAAATATTTTTAATTTCAAAAATAAATAAAAATAATATATATGGAAAATGAATTATTAAGTAATGAAATAAACAATTCCCTCAATCATTTACATAAACTCCAACAAATATTAAAAGAAGAAATAGCATTACGAGAAATATTTCAAAACAATAAAGAAGAATTACTTCAAAAAATAGAATCAAATACATATGAATATTATAAAAAAAAATTATCAATCCAAGAAATATATTTTAATAACAAAGAATTAAATCCAACAGAAAAACAATATATTAAATATGAATTAAGTAAAGATTGTCAAGCAGAGCTTCCACAATGTATAGACCCATTAACAAAATTATTTTTTTTTTTTAGGAATAATAATGAAATACTTTTAAAATTAATATATAAAAGTGATAAATCAATATATGATGAATTAGCAAATTTTTTATGTCATTTTTTCTATGTAGATGTTTTTAGTTCAACTTCATTAAATGAACCTTTATTAGTTTTAATATATTTATTATTAGAAAAAAATATTGATGAAATTACTGATCCTAATTTACCAATGCAATTTCTTGATCCTAGTAGTACTTTTATTTCTTCTTTGTTAAAGAGTTTATTAAGAAGAGATGATGTTAAAGTTTATTTTGAAAGTATTATTAATAAATTAATTTTTGATTTGGAAGAATTAAAAATTGAGAATAAAAGTATTAATAGTCCTTTTGTTGGAATGGAAATTTATAAAATTAAAGATTATATTCAATCTCAGAAAAATTTACCTGAATTTAAAAAAATTAAAGATATTAAGGATTATAGAGAATTTTTAACTTCTAATATTATTAAAAGTAAAGTTGTTAAATTATTTGATACAATTAAAAAAGAAAATTCTGAAATAATTACAGAAGATACTAAAGGAAAACTTTTTCAAACTTATCAAAGTTTATTTGAAAAAAAAAATGAAGATGAATTTTTAGATTTAATTAATGATAATAATAAAAACAAAGAAAATGAAGAAAACAAAAAAACAGAAACAAATAAAAATCAAAATGAAGAAGAAAAAATTATGCATTCAAAAATTAATTTTTATCAAAATACAAAAAATGAAGTTATAGATAAAATATTACATGGTACAATAAAAAGATCAAAATCTCCAATTCCAAAATATAGAACAAGAAATTATAATCAATTAGAAAAATATTTTTTATCAACTGGTTTTTTTACAATAAATAATGCATTAGATGAGCCTATTTTAAAACCAATTGAAGAAAATTTAATTGATAAAGAATATTCAAAACAATTAAATAAAGAAGAATTAACTACTAAACTTTTTCAAGCTGAAACAAAACAAATGGAAGAATTTCTTTTAAATCAAATTCAAATAATAAAAAATGAAAAGAATAATGATATTTTTACAAATGAAAATTTACTTTTAAAAATTACTAATACTATAAATAGTAAAAATATTCTAGATAAAATATTAATTTTATTTAAATATAATTTTGAAAAGATGAAAAAATTAATTGATAAATTTCTTTATATATTAATGGATAATATTGCATCAATTCCATATTTTATTAAATGTATAAGTGCAATAATTGATAGATTATTAGTAATAAAATTTCCTAATATCACAAAAATTCAAAAAAATGCTTTTTTAGGTGAATTTTTTTTTAAAACATTACTCTATCCTTTATTATATAATCCTAATTTTAATGGTATAATAATGAAAATATCACAAAATAAAAATAATAAAACTTTTAAATTAATAACATTATCAAAAATATTATTAAACTTATACAGAGGGAAATTATTTAATTCAAATTTATCAAATGAATCTATTTATACTGTATTCAATTGTTATATTTGTCAAATAATGCCTATAATTTTTTATTTTTTTGATAATTTATCAAATACACATTTACCAGAAGTTATAACTGATTTTTTAGCTAAAAAAAAATTAAATTTAATAGAAAAAAATATTAATTATGATTTCTTTAAATATCATCCTAATGAAGGAATTGAACATCAAAGTATATGTATGACTTGGAATGAATATTTAATTTTTTATAAAATATTACAAGAACATGGTATTGAAATTTTAGGTGATAAAAATTCTTTATTTTATAAAACATTTAAAAAATTAACATTTCATGATAATACATTTAAAAAAAAAATCTCAAATGATGAAAATAAAAATCAAAAAACTTTTATTTATATAACTCATATAAATTATACAAATCAAATGAAAGAAAAACTCTTAAATAAAAAAGATAAAAAATTCTCATTTGTAGGAGATGATTCAGAAAATAATGAAAAATTCCAATTAACAAGAGTTAAATATTCAATAAACACAATAATAAAAAATTTAAATGAATTAATGAAAGCAACTTTTCAATATAATAAAAATGAAAATTTTGTAAAAGGATTAAATAATTTAATTTATTCAGAAGGATTTAGTGATGTATTAAAAGAAAAAACAATTCCATTACAATGGTTTGGTTTATATTTAGAATCAAATATTGATAATATTCCTAAAGAATATCAAAAAAATAATTTTTCACCTTTATATGAATTATTAATTAATGAATGTCAAAAGACTTTATATGAGATTCAAAAAGATAATACTTTAAATATTATTTTTTCTAAAGTTGTTAATACTTCTAAAACAATTGATATTATCAATTATAATTTAATAAGATTAAAAAATAATGAAAAAAAGTTTGAAATTTTAAACTTTGTTAGAACTGTAAAAATAAAAATTAAATTAATAATTTTATATAATGGTAATGAATTCAATGGTATTAAATTTGAAAAATATAATAAAGAAAATCAAGATAAAAAAGATGAAAAATATTTAAATAATGATAACAAAATTGTAATATGTGAAAATTTATATGAATTATTTGAATTATTTCCAAATCTTTCAATATATGAAACAGTTTCAGTTTTAGACTTTGAAAAAAAAAATAAAATCCCTGAATCCATTATGGAATTAATATCAATTGTTCATAAATTTATTGATGATAATAATTTATTTAATCATTATTCAAAAGATGATTTAGTTGATATGAAAAAAGAAATAGAAAATTATATTCATCAGAAATTATATCCTAAAATATATCCAGAAATTTCAATGGGTGATGATATTAAATTATATAGAATTATTTTTTGTTTAGGATGGATTAAACCAGAAAATATAATAAAAAATTATACTTCAATTAATCAAAATACTATTGATTTTTGTATTCAAATAATGAATAATATGTTAAATGAAACTTGTCCAAGGAAAAAATTAAATGAAATTCAAAAATTAGAAGAAATTATTCATAATATAATAATTTTATATGGTTATAGTAAAGATAATTTTGATGAAATTTTAACTTATATTGCTATTCTTGCACAACCTCTTTATCTTTCTTCTTGTTATTATTATATTGATATGTATACTCCTAAAAAAGGAAGAGAATTAAAAATTCAAATCCAAATGAATGCTTTACTAAGATTAATTAATAAGATTAAAAATTTTTCTTATAAAGATTTAATAAATATTAATGAAGAAGAATATGAAAAATATAAACAAATGAAATTAATAGGACAATAAAAAATATATTTAAATTAAATTAATAAAAAAATTTAAATATAAATTATATTATTTAATCTAAAAACTAATTTATAATAAAAACATTAAAAAAACAGGAAAAAGATTCAAAAATGTTAAAAAAAAACTCAAAAAAAAAAAAAAACTAAATAACACTCCCACAATCACAACAATTAAAACTTTCAAAATACCTATAATCAATCATAATAACAGCTCCAATAAGCATTAATCTTTCAATGGGAGTAGCTTTTTTAGGAAAAGTTAAAATAAAAGCATTAGAATCAGTCATTAATTCACTTAAACCTTTAAAAACTTTATGAATATTCCCAACAGGTTTATTAATTTTAATATCAGATTTACCATCATAAATCCAAAAATCAACTTCATAACATTTTCCTAATGAAGTATCTTTACAACAAAAACCACATTGACAATATTCACTATAAATTTTCCATCTAATTTCATCATTTGAACCATAAACTAATAAAAATGAACCAAATGAACATTCTTCAATAACACCTCCGATTGGTTTTTTAATTTTTTTGGTGCCATTTTCACTTTCTCCAAAAATATATCCTTCCATTTTTTGTCTAGGACAACATAAACAAGTACATTTGAAATTTTTATTAAATTCAGCTATTGCTTTTTTATAATTTATATTTTTATTTGAATTTATTATATGAACCATTTTCAAATCAAATGATTTCATATTTGAAAAACAACAATTTCTACAACACCAATTTGATTGTTCTTTACATTTAAATAAAAATTTTTTTGTTTTATCTTTATCTAATAAATAAATATTATATCTATTTGATGATTCACATCCTGTTAAAACTTCTAATAATTCTATTTTTTGTTCTATTACAATTTCTTGATTTTCACTTAATTCATTTAGAACATCTGGTACTAATTGCATTAATTCTCCTCTGTACCAATAATTTTTATCTAACATTTTGTTTTCTTTTTCATCGTTTTCATTCATTTTTATTTTAGAATTTCCTTTTCTATCCATTGATGATGAATCAGATTTTAAGTCACTCAAATGGAGAAAGACATTTTTTGATTTTGATTTTTGACTTTTCATCTTTTTTATAAATATTTATTTTGGTATTATTTATTATTATAATATTTTTTAGTGTTATAATTTTTTATTTTAATTTATTTTATATTAAAATAATTTTTAGTTATTTTATTCATTAAATTTTATTATATAAAAATTCCCCCATTGTTTCCCAGTTACTAAAAAATTCTGTTTTAATTTATCATAAGCAATTCCATTTAAAATTTTTCCTCTATCAAATTCATATTTAGTAAAAAAACCTTTTTTTAATTCAAAATCAACTAAATTACTCAAATCAAAATATTTAACAATAGTAAAATCTTTAATATCAATTTTAGCAATTTTACTTCCATAATAAATATTAGCATAAATAAACCCATTAACAAAAACCATATCCCCAATACCAGGTACAATTTTCCCTTCAAATTTAACTTCCTGATAATTTATAGTATATAAATTATTCGTACAATTCAATCGATAAATTTTTTGAGTACCATCAGAGCCAAAAAGAACATTAGTTTCATTACTTTCAGTTAAACCCCAAGAATATAAATGATAATTATTTCTATATCCTTCATAATTTCTAAAATGAGTTACTTTTTTTTCTAATGTTTTAATATCATATTGATAAACATAAAATTCATGTCTAGTTGTTAAAAATAATACATTATTACATTTTGCTATTCCAGTTGCCCAAATTTCACCTGTTCCATATTCTTTCCATTTTATTTGGAAATGATATCCATTTTCAACAGATAAATTTAAATATTTTACTAATTCCATTGATGGATATTTAAATTTTTGAAGTGTTGAATTAAATAAACCACCTGTTTCATATAAGTATGTTATATTTGATTTTGAAGATTCATCATATTCTTCATCTATAAATAATCCTTCTGTATATGTTGATGAATCGTTTAATTTTGGGATTATTTTTAATAATATGAAATCATTTGATTTTTCTGGAATTGTTATGTTTATATATGGATCATTTATATATGTTTTTTGAGATTTGATTGTAATAAGTAAAAAAATTAAAAAAAAAATATTTTTTTTTTTTTTTTTTTTGTTTTTTAATGAATATAATATTAGAGTAATATTTTATTATATTTATTTTTTAATCTATGCAGATTGATTTCTTAATATATTTAAACAATCCTCATGATAAAAAAATTCATTTTCTAAATAAAAATATAAAAATGGGGGAAATAATGTATTATCAAATGAATTATATTTAATTATTTTCCCACAATTAGCACATTTTTTTTGAAATAAATTAGAATATTTTGAAGCATATTTCATTAAAATTATTATACAGTGAAATAATTGATTATTAAATTTTCTTAAATTTTTTTCAAAAAAGTCTTTAAATAGTGTTTCAATTTTATTAAATAGTAATAATGAACTTTTTGATTTAGAAAGAATTTTTTTTGATTTAAAAGAATTAGGATAATTTCTTTTCCCAAGTCCACTTATTAAAAAATTAGAATGTTCCTTTAATCCACCAACATTTAAAGAAAAATCTTTTAAATAATTAATAGAATAATTTAATTGTAAATTTATAAGACAAACATTTTCTATTTTAATATATAAACATTTAAAACATTCATTAGAATTTTGACTATAATTTATAATTTTATATTTAATATTTTTAAAATTAATATCTTTAAGTATATCTTCTAATTTTAATCTATTATTAAACATAGAATTTTCCAATTTTCTCAAAATATAAGAAATATCTGGAGTTTCAATAAATTTTGGAAATGATTTTGCCATTTTTATTTTATTTTCCTCTTTTAAAAAATCTTTCATTGTTTGATCTTTATCAATATTAAAAAAACCTTTAAAAAATGCATTTATAAATGTTGATTTTTCTGAAATAAATGTAAAATAATTATTTTCTATATTTTGTTTATGAAAATCTAAAAAAGATTTATATAATAATTTTTCATGTGTAATGTTCAATTTAAAATCATGGATTTTATTATAATTTTGCTCAAAACTTAAAATAAATGGTTCCTTATTTTTAAGTATATCAAATATAGTTTTTAAGGAATGAACTTTATTATCATCATTATTAAAAAATTCAGTTAAAAATTTGAAGAGGTAATATCTAAGTTGATAATTATATTCTATTATATTTTTTATCAATTTTTGATTTGAATCAAATATTTGTTTTAATTCTTCAATATCATTCATTTCAAAATAAATTTTTTTTTTGATAAAAAAATTATATATATTTTTATTTTAAAATTGTTTTATTTAAACATAATTTGTTTCTTCTTTTCCCCTATTTGAAATGAATTTTTTAAAAAACATTCTAAAATTAAATTGTATTTTAAATTTTTCATTTTTAATTAATTTTTATTTATCATAAAAAAGTATTATATTATTACCTATCATCAATTATTTTTAATGGATAATAAAGATGAAAAAAAGAATAAAGAAATTCAATGTAATTTAAATATTAGTTCTAAAATTAATTTAATTAATAATGATAAATCAGTTTATTTCTCACGAATATTATTTTTCTATAAATACAAATTAATTAAAAAAAAAATAAATGACCAAGTAAATAGTGATTTTATTCAAAAAAAAATTTTAAGATTAAATAATTCGAATTTAAATAATGATAATAAGGATCAATTAAATTTATATGTTCAAGATGTAGAAAAAAACAAAAATGAAAATACATTATTCCAAAAAATATTATCAAAATATAAAAAAAAGAATAATTTAAAAAAAAAGATTTTAAATAGTCAAATAATTCATTCAAAAAAAGATATAGATATATCAAATAATATAATGAAAGAATCTAAGTTTCCATTAATTAATTTATCAAATAATTCATATATAATAAATGATTATTCAAATAAAACATATATAAATTTGTATAAAGAAAATAATCAAATTATTTTTAATCCATTAACTAATTACAAATATAAAAAAAATAATAAAAAAAAGCATAATATTTTTCCAAAAATGATTAATAGTAAATCAACAATAGAAATACATAAAAATATATTAAATTTTTCAAATGTGAAAATGTAAATTAAAATAATATTAAATTATTTAATTGAAATATAAATATAAATATAAAAATTAAAAAAAATAAAAAATTAAAAAACTCAAATACTATCATTAGAAATAGTTTCATCAATTTGTGTAATTTTATCATTATTATTATTTTCATTAAACTCTTTATTTTCTTTATTAATTTTTAAAAAAGTAATAGTATTTTGTTTTTTAATAAACTTTTCATCTTTTTTAAAAAACATATCTTCAGTTTCATTTTGTGTATTATTATTTTGTGAATTACACAAATTTAAATTATCGACTTTCCCATAACCTTGTTCTTCTTTTTCTTCACTAATTAAATTTTTATTAAACTGACTTCCAATAATAAAAAAGCTCATCCAATAAATACAAACAAAAAATATAAAAGAACTACCACAAATAATATAAATTAATTCAACATTATCAATTTTATTTTTACAAAAATATAAAATATTAACACAAAATCCATCTAAACAACATGAATCTTGACATTCCCATAATCCACCAGTACACTCATATCCTTTTTTTCCTTTTAAAATACCATAATTTGAAATACCATTTATTTGACTTGAAATTGTTAATGGAATATGTGTTTTATTCCATTTTTTTTTTATTTGCTTTTTATCTGGATATAATGGTATTATTCCTTGTGAAATTTCTAAATTTTTATCCTTATTATTTTCTGTTGTTATTAAACAACTTCCTCTATGATCACATAATACTTCCCAATTTAAAACTATTTTTAAAAGAAAAATTACATATATCATTGATAATTATTCATTAATTTATTATTTATTATAATATTTATATGACTTTTTTAATGTATATATCTTTAAAAGATTTAAATCAAATAAATAAAATGTATTTTCAAAAATTTTTTATCATTATTTTAATATGGTAAAAACAATAATTTATTTAATATTATTATTCAAATATTTAAAATTTATTATTTTTAACTATATAATATTTTAAAAAATATTAGAAATTTTATTAACCACTCTATAATTATATTACGATATCCATGTTTTTATTATTTACTATATTTAATATATATATTATCCATTAAATACAAGATTCAAATTATTTTCTTTTCTAATTGAAAATAATCCATTTTCATCATGAACAATATTTAATGAATATCTCTTAAAATAATTTTTTGTTGTCTTTTTTGTTGTTGAATGTTTACTTTTTTTATTCCTTTCTATTTTATGTAAAATAATTACTTCATTATCTTGATTTATTTTTTTTTCTTTTTCCATTATTTCTTTTTTTTTATTTTCATTTTTATTTATCATTATAGGAGATATTAAATTATTATTTTCAGATTTTATATATTTTTTTCTTCTTAATATAACACTATTTCTTCTTTTGTATTCTATTTTAATTGAACTTTTAAAGTGATTACATAAATATTTTAAATATTTATAATTATTATAAATTTCCTCTTTTTTTGTTTTTGATTTTTTGATTAAATTTTCATTACTATCAACTGATTTATTAGGAGAAAGTCTTTCAGGATGTTTATTTAAAACTTTTTTCTTTTGTTTAATTTCAATTGGTGATATTTCTTTTTTATTATATTGAAAAAAAAAATCATTAATAGTATCATTATTACTTAAATTATTTTGAATCTCATGACATGATATATTATCATGTTCTAAAATAATAAAATTTTCAAATGATGTTTCATATGTTTCTAATTCTTTACTATTTAATAAAAAATTAGATTGTTGACATTTTTTATTTTTAGATATTTCATTGTTTGAACAAATTAAAAGTAATGTCCTAATTTTATTTGCTTGAGAATTATAATTTCTATTATATAATTTAGACATTAGTTAATTATAAAAAATTAATAATTATTTTATTTATTATTTTTATCAATAATAATTACTAAAAATTAAAAAAATAAATTTTAAAAATTAAAAAATGAGAAGAGGAAAACCAAAACTTTTAAAAAAGATAAAAATAAAGCCTCAATACAGTCCTTCATCAAATATAATAAATAAACCATCATTTATAACACCATCAAATATAAATCCTCAAAATAAACATAATCAAACACAAAAAATAGGAATAAAAAATAAAAACGCTCCTATTAAATTTGATAATTTTACACCAAGATATTCATTACATCCAAAAAAAAATGAAAAAAAAAATATTCAAATAAATGATGAAGAAATAAAAAAAGTTACTAAAAATTTTTTATTTAGTAAAGTATTATCAGAAACCAAAAATACTTCTTATTCATTTTGTGGAAATCAAGACCCAGAAATATTAAAAAAAATAAAGAATGTAATGTGTCCAATATGTCAAGAATTAATAATTAATCCAATTCAATGTCAAGCTTGTCAATATCTTTTTTGTAAGAAATGTATTGAAGAATTTCAATCTAATACAGAAAAAGATAAATGTTTTTTTAATCATAATTTTATTAAAAAAGATAATAATGATGATATAATTGAAACTTTTAATGAAATATTATTAAATTGTCCATATAAAGAAAATGGATGTTTAGAAAAGATTAAAATGAAAAATTATGATGAACATATTCAAAATTGTGAATATGGGATGTTTAATATTAAAGGCTCAAAATTCTTATGTGAAAATTGTAAAAAAATAATTGGTAATTCAGGAGAAATTATAATTCATATTAAAAAATGTAATCCAAAATTAAGTAATTCAATATTTCAAATAAAAGAATATCCAAATAATTCAATTTATATTGGTCAATATAAAAATGATTTAAGAGATGGATATGGAATTTATATAATTAAAGGAAAAAGATTTTTTGAAGGAATGTGGAAAAATGATATAAGAGAAGGTGAATGTAGAATGGTAAATATTGACACTGAATTATTTTTTGGTTTTCAATATAATACAATTGATAATAATGATAATAATATAGATAATAATAAAAATAATACTTTATCAAAATCAACTTTATTAAATAATAACAATGAAAATTTAAATGGAAAAGGAATTTTATTTTTTCCTCCAATGGGAATAGTATTTAAAGGTAATTTTATAAATGGAAAATTAAATGGTGAAGGAGAAGTAAATATATCACATAATAATTATTATGCAAAAGGTAATTTTATAAATAATAAATTAAATGGTTTTGGTATGCATTCAACTGATGAAGAAGCATATTTTGGTTATTTTAAAAATGGAGATAAAAATGGTTTTGGTGTTTCAATTCTTAAAAATGGTTTTGTTAGAAGCGGAATGTGGGAAAATGGAAAAGAAATTGGTTATTTTGGATTAAAAAAATTTGGTCAAAAAGATTATTTATATTATGGTGAAGAATTAGGAAATGGAAAAAAATTTTTTTATGATTGTAAATTAAATTATATTGGAGAAAAAAATGATTTATTGGAAAATGATGGTATTGGTATTTTTGTTGGAAAAAAAACTGGAAATATTTATAAAGGAGAATTTAAAAATAATTTAAGAGATGGATATGGGACTGTTTATAATAAAAATGGGAAAATTATTGAACAAGGTTTTTATTGTAATGGAAGTCTTGAATTTTCTTCTTTGGACTCTAATCAGGTAATTTATGAAGAAAATATAGAATAAATTATTTTTTTTTCATTATTTATTTTTAATTATTTTATCTTACTAATTTTAGTTAATTTTTCAAAAGAATTTTAATCTAATTTTAGTTAATTTTTCAAAAGAATTTAAACATTTTTTTTTAAAATATAATTATTAGAAATTGAATATTAATTATGTTATTTTAAGTTAAAAAGTAAAATAATTGTTTATTATTTTATACTTAAATAAAATATTTTAAAATAATAGACTTATTATAAGATATAATTCCGAAGATTGAATTAATCTTTGCATTAGTAGAATAAGTATAAAAACCATTTTTATAATTTATATTCATTTATTATTACATATATCATATTTTTAAAAAGAAAAGAAAAAAGAAATTGAATAAAATTAAATGAAATTTAATAATATTTAAATTGTTCTATATATTTAGTTTTTTTTATAACCACATAAATTTAGTTCTATTTCACTTAATAAGTTATAGTTTTTTTTTAAAAATCTATAACACCAATTTTTCAAAGTAAATATCCCTTTTTTAATATATGAAGGTTCAATTCTTAATAATTCTTCATAAACTAATTTAGGAGTAATTTTAATTCCAACTTTTTTACAAATTAAAATAAAATAAATCAAATGATGTTCTTTAAATGCCATTTGAGATTTTGCTCCTCCTCCTGGAAGTCTATATTTAATTTCTTTATTAGTCATTGACATTAATTTATCTTTATTTTTAATCCATTCTTTTATTGATTTTCGATCAATACCTGTTAATGATGCTACTTTTGATATTCCTATTTGATTTGCCAGTTCAATATATTTTAATTTGTCTATTATAGAGTATTTTTTACATTTTTTCATTATGTTTAAAATTTTTTGTTTCGTACTTTTTATAGTGAAATAATTATTTTTATTTTTTTGAAAAAAGAGGTTTTTTATAAAGGTTTTATTTATTAATCAATAAGAAGAAGTTAATTTAGAAAATTTTAATAATATTTATTTACTTATTGTTATTATTATATAAAAAAATAATTTTTCCATGTTTAAAACATCTTAACATATTAAATAATATAAATTAAATATTAAATTTCCAGGAATTCTAAATCTCATCCAATTGAATAGTTTTTCAAAAAAGAAATTTCTAAATAATTAATATTAAATTGTTTTGTCAATTTTAATTATAAATGTAATGTTGTTTAGTATTAAATTATAATTTTTTACTAGGTTTATTAAAATGAGCATAATTAATATATAATATTCAAAAATATTGATTATTTTTAAAAATTATTTTTTTTATTAATTGAAACGTTTGATTTAAATTTAATATTATCATATATATATAATAATTGAAATTATTTTTGTAATTATAAGTATTATTTATTGTATATAATAATTTAATAATATTTTAGAAAATAAAATAAAAAACTCTCTGTGTGAAACTTGTGAAACTGAAAAAATATTTCCATTTTTTAAGATGATATTTTAAGATTTTCATTCATTCATCATTTTATTATTTATTTTGAGGTAATTAAGCTAAATTTTTGCATTTAATAATTAAAATTAATAAGTTCAAAGTCTAAAAAAATTCCATTATACAAAGTTTTTATTATTTTATAATTAAAGATTATTTAAATAATAAAATATTTTATTTTTAATAATTTGTTTATTTTAAATAAAAATAATAAAAAAAAGAATTTTTGGAAATTAAGATAAAAAAGAGGATGAAAAAAAATACTTATAATAATTTCAACTTAAGGTAAATTTTTAATATATTTTAATTTTTTAAAATAATATGAAAAAATAATTAATTAGAGAAAAAATAATTATTTAGGAAAAAAAAATGAAAAGAAATTCCAAATTCAATAAAAATTTCTATATAATAGAAGGAATACCAATAAACATAGAATTATTTGAAAAATATTTAAAAAGAAAAAAAGCCAAAAAAGTAACATTTATAGATGATTTAAGTGGTCTTAACACAAGAACAGAAAACGAATTATTAAAAGTCTTAAACCAAATGGTAAAATCAAAAAACTTTTTTAAATACTGTTCCTCATTACTAATAAACATAAACCCAGGACCAAATTTCATATATGACTACCTAAACTTAGAATCATATTTAAAACTAAGTAAATCAAATGAAGAAATAAATGAAAAACCTCATTTATATTCATTTATGCATTTTGTATATAAAACAATGAAAAAAGAAGATGAAGATCAAGCAGTTTGTTTAATGGGACCAATTGGTTCAGGTAAAACATTTAATATAATTCACATAATTGAATATTTCTGTTATTCATATTGTCCAAAAGGTTTTGAAGCAGAAGTTTTTGATATGATTCATAAAAGTATTCAATTAATTCATATTTTTGGTTCCATTTATAGAGAAAATAATATTGAGAGTACTTCTTGTGGAATGCTTATGAGATTAGGATTTAATAATAATGATGAGATTAGTTTATTTGATTTAGAAGCTAAAATTTTAGATGTTACTTTACCTTTTTCTGAAAATGGAAGATCTTTTAGTATTTTGCATTCTTTTATTAAAGGTGCTAATCCACAGTTAAAAAAAATTTTCGAAATTCCACCTAATGAAAATAATCTTGCTTTTTTTAGGAAATTTTCAAATAATTTTTCAGAAAATACAAAAGAGAGATTTAAATTAAATGATTTGGAAATATGGAATAGATTTCATTCATTAATGAAATGGTTTAAATTTCCAAAAACTGATGTAATTAATATATTACAATGTTTAGCATTTGTAATAAATTTAAATGAAATAGTAATAACAAAAGAGAATGTAGGACAATTAAAAAATAAAGAAGTATTTACAATACATAAAGGAATAGCAACAAGAAAATTATGTAAAAATATATCAATTGATGAAGATGAATTTTTAGAGACAGTAGGAACATTTAAAACAAGTCAAGAAGCAAAAACATTTGTAATTTCATTAATGAAACAAACTTATTATATAGTATTTGAATTTATATTAAATCGTTTAAAAGGTAATCTTAAATCATATTTTATTAATTTATCAAGAAAAGCTTCAAATCCAAATCCATTTGTTTCTAATATTAAATATATTAATTTTATTGATTTTCCTGGTGAAGTTGAAGATAAAACTTTAGGTGGTTTTACTACAAATATTGCTAATGAATGTTTAATTATGTATTCTGCTACTAGGTATTATCAAGCTATTGAAAAATTATTACAAGAAGGTTTAGTTTTAAAAATGTTTAAACCACTTCATTCTTATAGTACTATTAAAACTTGTTTTTGTAAAGATGGTTTATTCGATTATTTTTCTTTACCTTTTACTTCAGGAAATTTTTATAAATTTATTAATAGTACTGAAAATAAAAAACATTTTATTAAATGTCTTAAATTTAATCAACCTGAAGATTTTTCTGCCCCTGATTTTAGTTTTAAATTTTGTTTTTCTCATTTACAAATTAAATATAATTATGAAACATTATATTTTGAATCAAAAGGATTTATTGACAATAAAAAGATTAATGATATTTTTTCAAAATCTCAAAATTCTGTTATTTCATTTTGTTATTCAATGCTTTTAACAAATAAATCGAAAGACTTTTATACTTTTTATTCAGAAACTTTAAAAACCTTATTTTCACCAATTAAGGATATTTCTCCTTTTGTAATGTATTGTTTACATTCTAATAATTCATATAAAATATTTTTTAGTGGAAAAGGAGAAAATAAATTTTCATTTAAAAATAAAAGAGATAAAAAAAAAACAAAAGAATTTGATGAAATACCAAGTGAAGTAACAATAAATATGATGAAACATAGTTTAGCATTTCCAGTTTTAAATTGGGATTGGTATGGTTATAAAGAATGGATTGAAATTGATGATTTAATAAATGAATTTTGTAAAGATTTCGAAAAAGTAAAAGATAAAATTGTATCATTAAATAATGCAGATGAAGGAAAACCAAAATTTCAAAATGTAAGTTTTAGAAATTTAGAAAAGAAAGATATAGTAAAATACACTATGAACATATTAAGTAGAGAATCTGATTATTTAATTGGAAAAAATTTTGTAATAATGAAAGAAGGTACAATTAATAAAATGAAAAATTACTTAAATGCAATGATTAAAACAGCAATGCAAATGTCACAGAATATAAAAGTAAAAAATAAACCAAAAAAAAATATAAAAAATTCAAGAATGGTTACAGCAGGAAGAAGTTCAATAAATTCAACACCATCAGATAGTAATAATAATACAATTAAACATATGAATTCTGATAAAGGAATTAATATTCCAAGATTAAAAATTTCTGAATTAGAGACTGGAGATAAATCTAGACAATATTTATTAAAACATCAATGTATTTTAAATATTTATAAAAATAATAAAATTATTAATAATACTACGCCTTTAACTACTCTTAAAACTGAAAAATATAATTTATTTTCATTAATATCTAAAAATGATATTATTGAAAATGATGAAAATGATCCTTTAAATACTTCGAATAATATGACTGATGAAATAAATGAAACAATTAAAAAAACAAAAAAAAATACATTTGTGTCTGATCCTATTATGTTTAATAAAATTAGGAACTTATTAGATCCAAAAAAAAATAAAAATTATAAAATTTTTGATTATAAGGAAATAACACCTCAAATAATAAGATTACAAACTTTTATCAGAGGATTTCTTGGAAGGAAAAAATATAAATATTTTGATTTTCTAATAAATCAAATAGTTTATATTCAAAAAATATTTCGAGGATATATAACAAGAAAAAAATTTGCTAAATTTATGGATTGTTATAAAAAAATAGTATTAATTCAAAGAGTATATCATAAAAGATATAAAAAAATGATAGTAAATGCAATTAAAATTCAAATTAATTGGAAAAGATTTAAACAATTTCAAAAATTAAAAGATAAATTAGCACAAAAAAAAAAGGCATCACTTCAAGGAGAATTATGGGATTCTGATTCAGATGAATATGATGAATATAATAGAGATAATTTTCATTTAGAATTACAATTAAGAAGAATTGCATCTCAGTCACATTATTCTCAAAATAAGAAGAATAAGAAATTAGTTAATAAAAGTAATGATAAAGAAAATATGACTAATAAAATTAAAAATGAAAAAGATCCAAATAAAATTGTTGATATGATTTTATTTGATAAAGGATTAAATGAAGAAAATAGAGAATTAACTAATTTATTAATTGATCAAAAAAATTTTGTTTCATCTTCATCTTTTATTCAAAAAGTTAGAGAAAATTTTTTTAATGATGAAAAAATTGAAAATAAATTATTAAAATATGGAGAGATTAAAAAAAATAGAGAAACACAAGAAATTATAAATAAATTAAAAAAAGAAGAAGAAAATTTAACATTTAAACCTAAAATTAATAATAATGTAAACATTAATTATAAATGTCCTTCAAATTTTTTGAAAAGAGTTGAATTTTATAAATTATTTAAAGAAAGAAATATTGAAAATTTAAGAAATCATTATAAAAAAAAAGATGAAAATTTCACATTTAAACCAAAAGTTTCTGCATTTGCAAATTCAATTAGAAATGTTTTTGATAGATTATATAATGAAGAATTAATAAGAGAAAAACATCAAAGACAAATTTTGAATGATTTAAATCCATCAGTGGAAACTCCAATTTCAAATAATAAGAAATTTGAGAATATAAATTTATCAGAAATCCATAAACCAAAAAAAAGTGAAGAAACTGATGATAATATTATAGATTTATGGCCTTTAAATTATTCGAAAAAGTTTTAGAAAATTATTTTATTTATATATAATTGTATATCAAATAATATTTTTTTTTTAAATAAACAAAAATTAAAATATTATATTTTTGAATTTTTTTTGAATACCTCTTCAACTTTATTTGGAAAATTTTGAAATATATATAGTTGTGCTCTAGAAAATTTTTTTTTAATTTCTTCACTTTCTTGTTCAATCATTAATATTTTTTCATCATATAATTTCTCTTCACTTTTTAAAGATTCTAAAGTTTTTTTTTTCGATTCAATCTTTTCTTCTAATTCTTTAACATTTGTTTCTAAATTTTTTATTTCATTATTATTATTAAATTCTTCATATTTACTTTTAGATTTGTTTAATTCTTGAATTTCTTGTTTTAAATTATCTAATTTCTCTTTAAGTGCTGTTTTTAATGAATTATCTTCATTTGGTTTATTTTCTTTTTCCATTTTATCAAATATATCAGAAAATTTTTTTTCTATATAATTTACACTTTCATCTTTTAAAATTTGAGATTCTTGATTAGACATTTTAATAAGTGATTCAACAATTTTTTTAAAATTTTCTTGCGATTCACTTAAAATATGTAATAATTTTATATAATTAAAATGCTTTTTATTTAAACTTTCTTCCATTGGAAAAAAAATAAAAAAAATAATTATTAGTTATAACAAAAAATATTATATTTTTTCTAAAATGATATTTAATCCGAAATAATTAATATAACCATAATTAAAATATGAGCATTAAAGAATTAAAGGATATGGAAACTAAAACTCCAGAAGTTAATATTTTAGATGATGAAGTTCCTAAAATTGCTGCAATGTTTTTATTAAAAAATCAGATTTTATATCAAAGAAGTTACCCACCAACAGTTGTTTTTGGAGAATTAATCAGTGATTTCGAAAAAAATTTTAAAGACCCTCAAATTCAAAGAAAGATTGAATATATTTTTCGAAATCAAAAAATAAATAAAAACGACAAAGTGATTGATATTGCAAAACCTGAAAAAAATTTCAAACTCTTAGAAGTTGATGTTAAAATCAATGCAAGTGATTTGAATATTCCAGAAATGATAAGTAATGAAGTTATAACTTATAAACAAATCCTTAAACCATTAAATGATCCATTTAGATTAATTACATTCAAACCAAGAGAAAATAAAATTACATATGATTCATATGAAGATTGTAAAAATTCCCAATATTACTTAGATGAATTTTCAAAATCTTCTGCTTATTGTAATTCAGATAATTCATTATATATGTCAGGTGGAGAAAATAATGAAATTCCAAATAATCATTTTTGGAAAATTAATCATGAAACAAAATTAATTGAAGTAACTGAAATGCCATTTAAAAAATTTAATCATTCTATGCTTTTTCTTCCAAATAATTATATTTTTATTGCTGGAGGTAATGATAAAAGTACTTTTTATTATGATATTAATTCTAAAATTTTTACAATTTGGGCAGATATGAATGAAAAATGCAAAAGACCTGCTTTAATTCTTGTTGATGGTCATTTACTTTATGCATTTTATACTTTAGAAAATGGGAAAAATTGTATTGAAAAAACTGACTTGAGAAGTTTTCCCTTTTGGGAAAAAGTAAATCCAAAAATGAAAAATGGAGATTTTGATCTTCAAAATTTTAGTGTTTGTTCAGTTTCAAATAATGAAATTATATTATTTGGTGGGAATGTTGAAGGAGAAAATCAAAAATGTTTTGTTTATGATATTCATAATAATGAATTAAATGAAATTGAAAGTCCAAATGAAGTTATATTAAATTGTGAAAATAAAGCTTATAAAATTAATAAATATAATTCTGTGATTATTCCAGATGATTTTGAAGAAAATAAAGAAATTGTTATATTCAATAATCATAAAAAAGCATTGAAAAGAATTGGATATGAACCTATTCAAAATAAAATTGAAAATCAAGAATTTGTGAATTATTCACTTTCAGATAATAGTCAAGTAAAAGGAAATATTTCTCTTGAAATTACTATTCAAAAATTAAATGAAGCTATTGATATTCCTTTGGATGATGAAAATACTGTAAATGAAAAAATGAAAGCTGTAGAAAAATTAAGTGGATCATTTGGAAAAGCTATGTTAGGTTTAAATTTAAAGAAATTGCTTAATAAATTGAAAGAAGAAGAATATGAAAAAGTAAATGAAAATGAGATAGAAATAATTGAAGAGGAAAGTGAAGAAAATATAGTAAAATCTGATAAATTACATTCAGCAAATAAAAAAAGAGTTAAATCAACAGAAGAAGAAATAGAATATAGAAGGACTATAAATAGTAGAGGAAAATTAATAAATAATCTAATAAAACTAGGTCAACCACAAT
>Ga0256407_10004797_pt1 | contig 22199 bp, 12 predicted proteins | sample RumenRJG_04DNA_FD_193489 | JGI IMG/M metagenome (GOLD analysis project Ga0256407, IMG submission 193489) | Bovine rumen microbial communities from Lethbridge, Alberta, Canada - RJG_04 | ecosystem: Host-associated > Mammals > Digestive system > Stomach > Rumen | place: Canada: Alberta... | reverse complement strand
AATCCCCAATCCCCAATCCCCATTTTATAATTAAATGTTAAAATATTTCTTATCTATAAATAAAATTAATTAATATTTTTTATAAAATAATAAATAAAATTGGAGAATTAAAAAAATTTTAATGAAGTTAATAAGAAAAAAAATATTTTGAATTTATAAAACAATTTTTAATTCAAAATTTGAATACCCATTTATTATTTAAATATTAATAAATTGTAATTATTTTTTATTTGATAAAATTATTTGTAATTATTAATATTAGAAATCAAAGTTATTATATTTGTTTATATTTGAATAAAATTAAAAATTGTATTTTCATAAAATAATCCTTTTATCTTTAAATATTGAATCATTATTATTTATTGATTTAGTATAATAAATATTTTTTATCAAATTATGAATTATAAATACAAAATATTAAGTTTCCATTTATTATTTGAATAATATTATTTAATAAGTAAATACAATTTATTTTATTCTATTAAATTAATATATTTGATTGATTTATTTTTTGAATATAAATATTATTTTATATTAATAATGATTAAATATAATAAACAAAAAAACAGAAATAAAAAATTCAATAAAATAAAATTAGATTTTGATATATTTTATTATCTAATTTAGCTAATAAATATTTAAATAAAAAATTAATTTGTTTCAATTAAATTAATCGAATAATAAGAAAGATTAACTAAATAAATATATATTTAATAGGAATATAAAATTATTAAATACTTTTATCAAAATAATATAAATGGTAATTACAAGAAATAAGTTTTATTTATAATTTTTTTTTGAAAAAAAAGATAATATAAATATATGAAAAATTATGATATGAAAGAAGTAGAACGATTAAATTATGAATATTTAAAATTAAAAAAAGATTTTGAAGAATATAAAGAAAAAACAATTGATAAAATGAAAGATTTAGAATTTTTAAATATTCAATATGAAAAAGTTAAAAAAGAAAATGAGGAATTAAAAAGAAGGAACAATTCAGTTCAAAATGAAAAATATTTATTACAAAGAGAAATAGATCAATTGAGAAATGATTTAGACTCAAAATCAAAATTAATAGATCAAATTACAAAAAATAGAGATTCATTATTAACAAAAATATATTCAAAAAATTACTCAAATAATAATGAAAATGAAATTAATAGAAATAATTCATTAAATAGTTTTAATAATTTAATTATAGATAATTTTCAAGGTGATCAATTAATTGAACAAAGAAGAAAAGAATATATTTTAAGTGTTTTATCCCTGGAAAATTTTTCTTTAGATATATTTGGAAATACTTATAATAATACTCATATTAAAAATGGGAATAGTAATAATATAAATAATAGAAGTTTTTCAAATTCTGATAATTATGAACAACAAAATCAACAAGATTCAATTACAAGAGAGAGAGAATTAATAAAAAAAATTGATGAAGTTCTTCAAAAAATACAATTGAAAAAAGAGAAATTATTAAATAATAAACCAAATGTAAATTCAAGATATGATAAATAAAAAATGAGATATACAAAATATTAATTTTTTAAATTTAAAAAAATTCTTTACATTAATAAATATATAATTATTTTATAATCAAAAAAATTTTGAATATTATTCAGAAAGACATTTTCTAGATTTAGAAATTTTTAAAATTTTCCCATCTATACTTTTAAAAACATGATATTTTCTTATTAAATCATTTAAACTTTCATTACTCCATTTTTTACTATCAATTGCTTTTAAAATTTTTAATACTTCTCTTCTTTCATTTTTTGGTATAATATTCCCATGACTACTAAATTCTTTTTCCAAAGTCAAAGCCTGAATTCCTAATTTTTTTATTTCTTTATCTATTTTAATTTTATTTAATTTCCTTTCATATAAACTATCCATATAAAATTTATTATTTAATCTTAAATCATCATAGAACATTTTTTTAATTGAATAATTTAAAATTTCTTTTCCAAATCCATCAATTTTTCTAATTACTTTTTGAGCATTTTTTGCAACCATTAATTTTTCATCTAATATATGTAATTTAAAATCATTTGGATCAAATCCAAATTCTTTATTTATTTTTTTAATATCTAAATATGAATTATTTGACTCTTCTGATACATTCATTGAATTTGATTTTTCAATTTCTTCTAAATTTTGTGATTTAATTGGATATTGTTTTTTTAATTCATTTCCTTTTTCAATTGCTATATTTTCAATATTTGAGATATAATTAAATAAATATTTTGCTTTATTTTTTTTTCTATTTGAAAAAGAATTTGGTTCATAATTATTATTTGATAATGTTATATTTCCTGAAAATGGTCTATTGTCAGTTAAAAATTTTGTTTTTAAATTTCTTGAAATATTTTTTAATGGTGAATTATTTGTATTATTACATGATAAAGTAGAATAATTTGAATTATATAATTCAGAATTTAAATTTGTAGTATTTGTATTATTATTTAGAGATAAAATTGGTTGTGATTCTTGTCTTATATTACTATTTTGACTTAAAGAATTTGGAAATAATATTTTTTTATTTGGACTTAATGGTTTTTTTATATCTGTTAATGAATTAATATTTAAATCTAAAATTTTTGGTTTAAAACAATTTAAATATCTACTTTTAGCATCCATATTTTTATTATCTTCTCTTAAAAATATATTTGCTGATACTTCTTTTTTAGGCTCAAATGTTTTATTTATTGAATATTTCTTTTTATGGTCTTTCATTAATATTTCTCCTTTTAATTTACGTAATTTTCTCATTTGCTTTGACATTATTAAATATTTTTCATTTTTTTTCTTGTCACTTTTTTTTTTTAAACAATTCTTAGTTAAATCAAACTCTTGGTCAAAATCTTTTAAATCTTTTTTTTCTTTATTTATATTTAAAATAGATTTAGTTTTATTTCTTTTAATCATTAAATCCATATCCATTAATTTTTCATCATCACCATATATTTTAATAATATTATTTGAAAATTGAATTCTTCTTTTTAAATTATTTGACATTTTTTTACCAAAAGTATTTAAAGTATGTAAAGCTTGATAATCAATATTAGTTGTAGAACGCATCATTGAATCTCTAATTAAAACCATTTTATTTAGAATATTTCTCATTTTTTCTTTATTTCTAGAGGATAAAACTTTAAAATGAGCTAATTTTTGTTTATTTATATCTGATGCTCTTTCATACACTTTTATATCACTTCTAGAATTTTTTAATGATTTTGATCTCATTTAATAATTATTTATGTTTATATATTCATTATAATATTATTTATTTAAAAATTATTTGTGAAAAATTTTCATTGTTAAATTGAAGAAATACTATTCAGTATATATAAATTATTATAATTTTAAAATCTTATAAATTTTTTTACCTTAATAATTTCTTTTATTTAACATATTAAAATTGATATACAACAATTTACTTCATCATAGAAGGAAAATACATTCCTCCATTATTAGAATTAATTATATTTTGTTGATTATTATACATATTTTGTAACATTTTCATATTATATTTTTTAATGGAATCTTCTTTTGCTAAACCACATCTATTACATTTAGTTCTAAAAGCAAAATTTAAATTATTACAATAAAAACAAGTCCAATCACCTTCTCTAATTTCAAATGGTTTTTTCCCTTTTTCTTTCATATGTTGTTGTTGTATTTTATTATTTCCAGTGATATGATTTAATAAATTTTTATGATTTAATAAATTCATTTGTAATTGTTGATTAAACATATTATTGGTATTTATATTATTGTTTATGTTGGTGTTTTGAAATTGAATTTTATTGGAGTCATCATTTAATGAAATTTGAGGTATATTATTAATATTAGTCAATTGAGGATTTTGTAAAGGATTATTTGGATTTACTAATGGAGTACTTGGATTACTTAAATTATTGTCTAAAGCATTTAATAAATCATTATTTAAATATTCATGTAATCTTTGCTTTGGTGCATTTGGTAAATCTATTGAAAATTTTATTTGAGGAGTTTCTGAATCTTTTCTTGATTGAATTTCATTTACATCTAATATTAATTTACTATTAAAAGCTAAATTTTCATATTGTCCTTTTTCATTATCTGGATGATTTATTTCTTGTTTTACATTAACAATTTTTTCATTTATTTGATTTATATTAATAGGTTCTTTTTGATTATTTTGATATGACATTTATAATTATAGTTTAATATATTTAAAAAAATGTTTATTGTTAAATAATAAATTTTCAAATTATAAATATGCGTATAAAAATATATTGTAAATAAAAATTCCAAAAATAAAAAAATAAATATCTCTCTAATTTTTATTATAAAAAAAATAGATAAAAATTATATTATATTTAAAATACAAAAAAATATTAAATATAAAATGCCTAATTATGGAAATCCAGAATATTGGGAAGCAAGATATAAAGATATAAATTCAACATTTGATTGGTTAGAAGACTACAGAACATTAAAAGACATAATAGATAATTTATCAATTCCAAAAGAAACAGGAAAAATAATAAACTTAGGATGTGGAAATTCAGAATTTAGTGAAAATATGTATGATGATGGTTATCATAATATATATAATATTGATATATCAAAAAACGTAATAAATATAATGAAAAAAAGAAATGAAAAAAGACCAGAAATGTCATTTGAAGTAATGGATGTAAGAGATTTAAAATATGAAAATAATAGTATTGATTTAGCAGTTGATAAAAGTACTATTGATGCTTTATTATGTGGTGAAAATTCATATATTAATGTTGCAAAAATGATAAAAGAAGTTCAAAGAGTTCTTAAAGTTGGTGGTTATTATATGATAATTTCTTATGGTTCTCCTGAAAATAGAGTTATTCATCTTGAAAGGAAATTCGAAGATTTTGATGTTCAAATTTATTCTATTAAAAATAATTATTTTGAAGATGATGATTATGATAAAGTACATTATATTTATTTGTGTAAAAAATTAAAAGGGGCTGATGATGCTAGTAAATATTTTTTTGAAGAAACTTTAAAAGAATTAGAATTACAGGAAAAATTAGAAGAAGAAATGATAAATCATTATGAAAAGAATATTTGAAAGATAGAAAATGTAAAATTTTATTAGTAGATTTTTACTTTTTTTTATATATTGAAAAATATATAATTAATATAAAGAATTTTATTGTTTATTGTTTCCATTATTTTATTAAATATTAAAATTAAAAAATAATATTTTTTTTAAAAAGAATTTATTAATCATTATCATCATCATTACTATTATTAATATTATTCCCAAAATTCTTTTGTAATTCATCAGCAAATTTTATTTCTTCATCTTCATCATCATTTTTTTCAATTAAAGTTTCTTCATTTTCTTTTTTAACTATATTATTTTTCTTATCTAAAATTGAAATATTATGTTCAGACTTATCTTTATTTTCACTAGTCTTATCCAAATCACTAGTCCCATATTTATAAGATAAATCAATAGAATCTATACTTTTATCACCTTTATTATTCTCATTAATATCTTTACTTATTCTATCACTGATATCTTCTCCATTAATAACATTTTGAAAAGTTTTAATATCACTTTCATTTCTTCCTGTAATATACATTAATCTTTCTCTATAAGGCTCAATTTTTCCATTTGTATGATTTACTATATTTATAAATATTTTATTCATTGTTAATAATTCATCATATTCTTCTTTATCTTTTTGAATATCATTTGCTTCTATTGTGTTTGTATTTATATCAATTACTTTTTTTGTTACTGCATCAAATAATATTTGTTGATGTTTTTCTAAAAATACTTTTTTAAAATAATAAAATCCTTCAATTGTTTTTAATATATTTATTAGATCAAAATCCATTCCTAATTTCCTTTTTGCTCCATCATAAACTATATATTTCTTTTCTAGGTTATCTAAATTTTCTAAAATATCATCATTATTATTTTGTAATGTATTTGGATTTGAAAAATTACTTGTATTTAAATCTTTTTTAACTTTTTCATTTGTTGAATCCATATTTATTTTTCTATATCTTCTTTTTCTTCCTTCATTTAATTTTTTATCAATTAATTTTTTTTTCTTATTACAGAATAAATTATATAGAAAATATCTACACATTTCAATAAAATTAAATTTAAAATCAGGTTGTGATTTATATTTTGCACTATCATAAATAAATTTATAAATAATATATTTTCCTTGATTAATATTTTGAGGATCAAAAAATGGTTCATTTACTTCTTGATCATTATCATCATTTCTATTAATATTATTTAAAGCATTTATATCATATCCATACATATCAACAATTCTTCTTAAAGTAAAAAATTTTTCTAAAGAACTTGCATTATATTCATTTAATCCATCATCATCTTCTAAATTATCATTCAATTCAATTTGAATATTCTCATTAATATCATTTATATTATTTATTGATAAATCATTCATATTATTATCTTTATTATCTTGATGAGCCTTATTGTTATTTCTTCTTTGATTATATTTTTTAAATAATTTTTTCCTTCTATCTGTTATAAATTTATAAAATGAAGGAATTTTTTCTTTTTTTGTAGGGTCCATAATATAATATCTATCATTCATCATATCTTCAGTCATTCTAAAATTTGAAATAGCACAAACTAATAAAAATCCAATTGGAAAAATAACTCCTGAAAGTCCTCCAATTGTTGCTAATATTGTTATTATATCATCAAATTGTCTTATATATTTTTTTGAATCACGTGATAAGTGAATTCTTAATTTAAAAAGTATATTATTTGATAATTCTTTTATTTGTTCTGTTTTTTCATATTCTGATAAATAATATTTACTTTTATATTTTCCTACTAAATATCTTGGTAAAAATAAATCATTTGTTTTTATTTCATTCACTGAAAAAGGAAAATCGACTTCTTTAGTATAATTTTCTAATAAAATATAATATAAACTCATCATTGAATTTTCAATAATTTTTTTTTTAAATTTCCTAGTTTTTAAAGCTCGATATTGATAATAAACTTGAAAAGTATATTCATTATCATCATATAAATTGAATTCTGTATTTGAATTATTAACTAAAGAAATTTCTAACCAAGATGCATTATTAAAATCAATATTACCTTTTAATGTATATTCATCTTTAATATAATAAAAATTTTTGATATTATCAGAAACAAAATCACCAAAATTAATCTTTGCTCCATCATTTGAATAAGTTAAATTTTTAACATTTTCTTCACCATTTAATGAAGTTTCATGTAATTCAACATTGAATTTTAAACTTCCATTATTTATTAGTTCAGTATTTAATGCATTATTACATGTAACACCAAAAAAAAGGAGAAAGTGACCTCCATCTCTTTTAAAATTCTCTTTTTTATCATATTGATATATTGTATAAGGAGATGGGTTTTCTTCATACATTGTTGATTCATAAATTGTTGGTACTTTTCTTTTAGACATATCAATTATAAGATAAATTAAATATAGTAATAATAAGATTTGAAGAATAAGGGAAACTATTCCTCCACATATTGATGGATATAAGTTAAATTTATGATATGTGAAATTTGCAGGTTGAGCATAAAAATCAAAAATATCCTTTAAATTCATTTTATTTATTTATGAATTGTTATTTAAAATAATATTATTTTTTTAAATAAAAAATTTTGATAATTTAAAATATTTTATTTAACACTTATATAAATAATATAATAAATGATTTTTTTAAATTAAATTTATACAATTTCTATATATCATTCTATTTTAAAAATCAAATATTCACATTAAAAATACTTATTCTGTTCTTATATTCTCAAAAAGCAATTTTTTCACAGTTTTTTTTACCATTTCATTAATGGTAAATTATTAATATCATTATATTTATTGAATCCAAAACTGAAAGCATCAACAACCCACCAAATAAACCAGCAAAGAAAAGATAAATAAATAATTAAAGTTAATTTTATTCTCAAATCATTTTTATTTTTATTTTCAGAAATAGAATTCCCATAAAATAACATACATAATAATAATAAAAATAAATTTAAAATAATTTTACATATTCCAGAAATATAATTTCCAATAATTAAATGTCCAATACCAAAATTAGTAAAAATTTCCCATAAAAATGAATTTAATTGTTTATATTGTTTATAACTACAATTAATTTGTAAATTAGGATTTCTTGGGTCATTTATATAACCTTTTGCACAAAAACACGTTTCTAATGAATCATTACAAAAATTTGGAAATGGGCAATTTAAATTTGAACATTTTATATTTGATATATAAAATAAAGAATGATTAAATGAGTTGTTTTTATTTTCTTTTTTTTGGATTTGCTTTAAATTATGTGATATACATAAACAAAATGAGAATAATATTAAACATATTTTCAATATAGTTCTCATTTTTATATAAAAATAATTAATAATATTTTATTATACAATTTAATATATTATTATTTTTATTTTTAATATTTAATAAAAAATGGATTCTTCAAATAGAAAAAAATTTAGATTAAAAAGAGCAAACGAAATGAGAAGGTTAGAAGAATTTACTAGTGAAGAACTAGAAGAAATTAGAAAGGTTAAACATGTAGAAAATGATGAAAATGAAAATAATAATAATATTACTAATAATAATGATGATATTAATAAAAAAATGGAAAATTTAAAAATAAAATGAAAAAACTCTTTTTCCAAATTAAAAATTTTATATATTATTTTTTTTTATCATATAAATTTATAAAAATAATAAAACATTAAAATTTATTTTTTAATATATGATAAAAAATTTATAAAAAAAATTATTTTATAGAAAAAGAAAAAAAAAGGTAAAAAAAAATAAAATTAATAAATAAAAAAAAGCAAAATTTTTACCAAACATTTTTTTCATTAATTTCCTGAATAATAACCTTAAAAAAATCTTCATCAATCCACTTAACACCTTTTTTATAAGTAACCAAACAAAGAGAATGAAAACCTCCACAAGATACTTCTTCAAATTTTTTATCATTATACTCAACTAAATAATTAATAGGTTTAGGTAAAGAACTCTTAATTAAATTCCCTAAACCAAGTTGACCAAATTTATTAGTCCCCCAACTCCAAACATTTTGAAACATACTAGTAGAATCTTTAACAATAGCAAGACAATGACCTTCACCACATGAAATTTTATCAACTTTCATAGAAAAAAAACATTCTATTAAAGTAGGAATAACAAAATCAAAACATTTTAAATTATCTTTATCAAAGACATGATTTTGAGGAGGATAATCATTAATACCTAATTGACCTAAATCATTAACACCACATGCATAAATTTCTTTTTTTTCACTAATAAACATTGAATAAGTTCCTCCTGCTTTAATTTCTCTTATTTCAGGTAATGAATTTATTAATCTTGGTTCAAATATTCTACAATTATTCATTCCTGTTCCTGGTTCAAATGAATCTTCACAGAAACCTAAACCTAATTGACCACTTGAACAAAAACCCCATGAATATACTAAACCATTTTCTGTTAATGCTAATGAATGAGCTTCACCTGATGAGATTTTTTTTATTTTTGAATTTAATGATATTATTTCTTTTGGTTTATTTATATATGTTATATTATTTTTATTGTAATTTTCATTTAGGAATTCTTCATTATGTCCTAATTGACCTCCTTGACTACTTCCCCATGAATAAATTTTACCATTTGATGTTAATATTAAATTATGTGCTGTACCACTTGAAATTTCTGTTATTTTTTCATTTGATGGAATTGGAATTTTTATTAATTTTTCTGTTTTTATTTTAATATCTTCTAAACATAATAAACCATCATCATTACTTCCAAAACCATATAATTCATTATCTATTGTTAATATTAAATTATGTTCATTTCCACATGATATTTTTTTTACTTTTATATTGTTATTTTTTTCTGAGAGATTTATTGGTGTTTGAATTATTGTTTCTTGTTTATTACTTATACCACATTGACAACTTTGATTATTTCCCCATGAAAATATTTCATTATTTGAATCTATTACTAAATTATGTTCCCAACCACAATAAATATGTTTTATTGATTTATTTTTTAGTTTAAAAATTATTCTAGGTAATGTTAAATAATCATAATTATCATGAGATGTTTCAAAATGAGGATTATTACCAAATGATATTAATATTCCATTTGGAATGTTTTTTTTATATGATAATTTATTTAATAATTCATCATAGATAAAATGAGATAATTTTGCCTTTTTTGGTTGTTTTATATCTGTTATTAATGAGTTGTTTGAAAATTTATCAAAGTTTAAATTGTTATTATTTGTTGTTTGTCTATTTGATAAATTATGATTTTTTTCATTGCTTTCTGTTTCAATTAATAAATTTGGAGCAAAAATATCATTTGATATATCATTTATAAAATCTTGGTCATAAATTTTTGGATTATAATTAAAAAAAGATTGTATTTGTTTAAGATAATAAATTATGAATTCTTTAGAATTAAAAAATGAATTTAATGATTCTGTTTTTTTTGAAATAGGAGGAAAAATAAAATTTTTAACTATATTTATTTCAGTAATCTCATATAGAAAATTACTATCACTTAATTGATTATTTTTTTCATTTTTAATAATATATTTTTCATAAGAAGATCTTTCATCAATATTTTCATTTAAATAAGAATTTAATGATGTTCTTCTATCATGTAACTTAATATTATTAAATAATAAAATTTTATCAACATTTTTTTTTATATTATCATTAAAATTATAAGTAATTTTATATTCTTTAACAAATTTTTTTGAATTCTTACAATATTCATTATATTCTAAAGCATGAAACATTTCTTTAAAATTTTCATTAATAAAAGAATCTTCAAAAAAATTTGTTTTTCTTGCAACTTTCCATAAAGGAAACATCATAAAACCATGACTATCATTATTTCTTCCTCTTGGTTCACCAAAACTTAAAAGTGTCATCATTGTTGATATAGAAAAAAATTGTTCACTTAAAAAATAACTTTCTTGTAATAAACCTTCAAATAAATTTATTATTCCTAATTCTTGAAAACTTAATTGATAATTATTTGAACAAATTTCTTTAATTTCACTTAATAATTTTTTTGCTTTTGATATATTAATATCAAAATAAAAACTATTAATAAAACAATAAAAAATTGATTTTATTATTGTTCTTTCAATACTAAAATCAACTGAAGATATTTTATTAAAAATATCTAAAATATATTGATTCCAATCACGTATTGATTCAAATTTAAGAATTGAATATTTATTGTCTAAATATTTATATAATGATTTTTTTTTGGTTTTTGTTAATTCATTAAATTTAAATTTTTGTTTGTAACAAATTGAAGGTAATAAAATTGAAAATTCATTTGAAATATTTTTCCAATATAATTTATTTTTTAACTTATATTTATATAATGTATCTTCTGATTTTTCTGAATAATCTTTCTTTAAATTTGTAATATTATTAATATTTGAATTCAAACTATAATTACTATTTTTATTCAAAGAATTTTCTAATATATTTACATTATTATTTTCCTTCATTTTATTTTTAGTTTCCATTATATTTGGTTTTGGAATTATATTATTTATGTTTTGTTCATTATCATATTTAGACATATTTATACTTAATTCATTATTAAAAAAATCATTATTTAAAGAATTAGAAATGTGAATACATTTTGCTAATATATATCCACTAATTTCATCTGGTATAATATAAGAATAATTTTTTGTTTCATTTATTGAAATATCTTCAATTTTTAATTGTGTATAAAGTGATTCTAAAGAAATTGATGATTTAAATTTTGTAAATGGATTAATTGTAAAGTTTAATTTTTCTTCTAATGTTGACAAAAATAAAAATGGTTTTTTTCTAGCTGTAAATATTAAATCAATTAAAAATAATTTTGGTGAAAATTTTTCATTATATTTTTTATTTTCATCAGAATAAAATTGTGTATGTAAATATTCATCTATTAATTTCCATTTCAAATGTTTAATACTTAAATTAAATAATAATTGTTCATAAATAAATGAAAAATATTCTTTAATATTTGGTAAAATTTCATTTGGATATAAAATACTTTTAATTAAATAATATAATTTTTCTTTTCTAATATTGGCCAAACATATATGTTCTTTATTTAAACATTCAAAATTATTTTCATCAAAAATATTTTCATTTTGATTAATTTCATAATTATTAATTTTTAATATTAAATTTGTATTTTCTTCATTATTAATAAACAATTTTATTAGTTTAGTTAAAATACCAATTTTTAATATATCAACAATATTTTCATTTTGAATATTAATAATACTAAATATTACTAATGAAAAATTTATACCAAATTTTTTCATATTATCTCTTATTCCATTATATGTATATATATTATAACTATTTTTAGAAATCATTTTACACCAATTTTCAAAATGTTGAAAAAAATTTGACTTTAAATAAAATAAATTTGATATATAATTATTTTCTGATATCTTTACAGATTGTATTATTGAATATTTTAATTTTATTTCATTTGATAATTCATATTGAATTATATATGAATTTGGAACAGAAATTTTGTTTACTTTATTTTCATTTGATAATTTTTCATTTTGATATATTTCATTATTTAAAATTAAAGAAATAAAATTATGATTTTTTAATTTTTCGTTTTTGTCATCTTTATTAAAAAAAATTTTAAAATTAATTCCATCATAATTTCTTTCTTCAATAATAATTTTTTCTTTATTCAAATTTGATTTAAATACTTTATTAAAAATTATTTGAGGTGTTTTTTGATTTTCAGAATTTTGAATATAACTAAAAAATTTTTTTTTTCCAGGAACATTTGAATAAAGAAAATTAAGTTTATTAACTGAAAAAATTTGAAATAAAGAAGGAATAAAATCAACAACATTAATAACCATATATTTAATATCATTTCCATATTTTTCATTATTAATTTCTAAAACATTATTAGGATTAATATTATTTAATAAACAACTATATTGTATATCTTCATACGAAAAATTATCAAAATTATTTTTATTATTTTCTAAACCATTTTTTAATTCTGAATTATAACTCAAATTAAAGATTTCATTATTTATATTTAAATTATTTACATTATTTAAATAAATAATAGGAGTAACAAAAAGTATCATTCCACATATTTCACTATAACCCATTATAGGAAAAATAATATCATTAGAAATTAAATTATTAGTATTAATTTTAAAATTATCAAAAAGTTGTATATATTCAAAAAATAAATAATTTAAAGCTTTCATTTCTTGAAATAATTTTTTTGATTTATTATATGATTGTAATCTTATAAATAATCCTTTCCATTCAAAACCATTTAACCAATCTTTATCAGTTAATGATAGTAAATTTGTTTTAGATAAAAAATTATTTGGAAATATTTTTGCCTCTTTTTTATATATTGAATAATAATAATATGTTGATAATGAATCAACTAAATAATCAAAGTCTTTATATTGTTTTATTATTTTCCATAATAATTTATTAAATAAATGATTATCTAAATCTTCTCTATTTTCTTTTATTATTTTTGATATTTCTATTGATTCTCTAATCCAATTTCTTTCATTTAATTTTAATAATGAAATTGCAATTGATATTTTATTATTTTTATTTAATTGAATTATTTTATAATAATCATCACCAGTTGAAAAATTTTCTTCAGAATAAATTGAATTATTAAATTGTTTTATAAAATATAAACTATTTTCTTTTGTACAATTTATTTTAAATTGAAAAGTATTTTCATTTATAAATGAGTCTTGAATAATTTTAGTTTTTTGTTTTTGTATTTTTTCATTTTCATTTTCTTTTATTAGTTCATTCAAACTTTCTTTTTTTTCATAAATTAAATCATTTATTAAATTATTATTCTTTTCTTTTATATTATTATTAATCATTTCTTTTAAATTATTATTATTCTTTTGCTCTAAATTATTATTTTCTATTAATAATTTAGTCTTTTCATTAATAAAAGTATTCACAATATTTTCTTCTTTTCTATTTGATGATATATCTGTTATATTTGATTTACATTTATTTTCATTTGTAAATAATTTTTTTTCATACTTACTTCCTTTTTCACTATTTTCATTTTCATTTTGTAACAATTTTTTACTTAAATTACTTTTTTCATCATCAATATGTTTTTTTTTGTTTTTGTTGTTTTTATTAACTATTTTCCCATTCTTTTTTATTTGTTTATTATTATAATTGTCAGAATTTTGAGTACTTACATTTGTTATTTTTCCTTTTATATTTCCTTTTATTATTTTATTTGACTCACATGTTCCCATTTATTTATTTTAAATAATATAAAATTAAAATTAAAATTAAATAAATATATTATAATATATAATTTATTTTTTTTAAAAATAATCATTACATTAATTTTTTATATGAATTCAATAATCCAAATATTAAATAATCCTTTAATTACTTAATAAAGTCATTTTTTACTTTAATTTTAGAATGATATTAAAAATAATATTTTATTCTCTATCGAATTTAAAAAAAAAAATATAAAAAACCAATTTATCTTTTAATATTATTTTTTAACAATAGTAATAAAAAAAAATTTGTTAATTAATAAAAAAAAATAAATTAAAAAAAATTATTTATTATTTAAACACATGGAAGGAACTGAGGAAAACAAAAACAAAGAAGAACCGAATAAAGAAGAAGAAAAAAAAACAGAAGAAACAACAGATCCAGATACAGAATGTGAAAAAATAATAAACTCCCATGATTATTATGAAATATTAGGAGTTAAAAACGGAGCAACTGAAGAAGAATTAAAAAAAGCTTATAAAAAAAAAGCAATTAAATTTCATCCAGATAAAAATCATTCACCAAAAGCAGAAGAAGCATTTAAAAGAATTTCTACTGCTTATACAACATTAACAGATCCTAAAAAAAAAGAAATTTATGATAAATATGGAAGTGAAGAGCAATTCAGAGAAAAATATTATCAAGAACATCAACAACAATTTAATGAACAAGAAATTGATCCTTTTGATATTTTTGAAGCATTTTTCTCTGGTGCTGATATTAATGAAGTTTTAAGAAATAGAAGAAGAAATGTTCAAAGAAGAGCTAATCCTAATATTAATCCTAAAGTAGCTAAATTTCTTCCTTTTTTACAATTTGTTCCTTTTATTTTAATGTTTTTAACTTATATTTTACCAATTTTGTTACAAGAAAAAAAATATTATGATTTTGAAATGAGTTATGATTTTCCTTATAAGAGAAATACTTATAAAAATAAAATTCCATATTATATTGGAAATGATTTTGTTCAAAAATATAATAATTTAAATGATATTAGAATTAAAGAAAATGAAATTGAAAAAAAATATTTTAATTATTTAGAAGAAAAATGTACTGAAAATCAAAAATATAGACATCAACTTGAAATAAAAAAAAAATATTACAAAGAAGGAAGTTATTATCGTAGTTTAATAGATAAAGAATTATCAAAATTAGATTCTACAGCTTGTGATAAATTAACAGAATATAAAGAAAAAATGGAAATTAATTAAAAATATAAAAATAATAAATATATTAATAAAATCAATTTCTTAAATTTTAAAAAAATATAATATAAAAAAATGGCATTTGTATATAAAGAACAAAGAGATCCTTTAAAAATAAGACCAGCTACTGCATTAGGTCCAGGTCAATATTTACCAATTACAGAAACTAGATTTATAAAAGCAAATGATGATAGAGCACCATTTGAATCACAGGAATTAAAATTTAAACCATTAAGTGGTACAATACGTACAAACACACCAGGACCAGGTTATTATTATCAAGATATTGATAAAGTAAAAATTGAAAGAATTAAAAATCAATCAGAATTAAAAAATATAAATCAAGATGAAATTATTCAACAAGATAAATATGAAAATAAAAGTGGTAACAATGTAAATACAATATATAACTTACGTACTAATGCTGAAAAATTAGGTTTTGAAGTTAAAGATAAGAGATTCAAAGAAAGGGAAAATGATACTCCAGGTCCAGCATCATATTTTAAAGATATAGTAAAACAAGATAAAAGATTAAAAAGTGCTAAAACACAAAAAAGAACAAAAAGTGCTAATTTAATAAGAAAAGAAAATAAATTATTAATTCCATCAATACCATTTAAGGATAATGGTTATGATATTGATAAAGAAAATAATTTAATTAAATTAGAAAATCCAGAACAATATAAATATTTTTCAGGGAAAAATGAAGATAGAGTTGGTCCTGGAAGTTATCAAATTGATGACCCTAGCTATTGGCATCGAACAGGGACTTATTGGTCTAAATCTAAACCTTCTAGAACAAGTTCAGCATTTACTGGAGATACTTCAAAAACTTCAACAAGACCTCAAACAACTGCTCAATTAAATATGAGAATTGTTTCTGCTAATCCTTCATCTTCTAAGAAAATATCTTATAAAGATAATAAAAGAATTCTTTCTGCTCAAAGAGAAAGAAGACAAGATAATATTAAATTTATTAGAGCTAATTTAGAAAAAAAATCTAAACCTTTAAATGATACTAATTATTATAAAGAATTTGAGGAATTTTCTAATAAACAAAATCCTGGTCCTGGTTATTATTTTGATATGAATCGAGATAGTGAATTTTTTTTAAAAAGTATTCCTTATCCTGAAAGTAGACAATTTTTTATGAGTAATATAGAAAGATTTCCTGATAATTCAGATAAAAATACTGAAGTAGGTCCAACTACTTATTTTACTAATAATCAATATTATAATAGTGCATTTAATAGAGGTAATATTAAAAAAAATTTTGATTCAAATAAAATAAAAAAAGCACCTTTTTCAACTAGACAAAAAAGATTTTCATCAAATCGAAATGATAGAGTTAATTTATTAAATCCAGGACCAGGAGCATATGATCCAAAATTAAAAGCAAATATTGAAAAAAATCATTTTAATAATAGTTTTTCAACATTTGGTTTACGACAAAAAAGATTTGGTGAAACAAATTCAAATTTAAAATGGCAAATGAATACACCAGGACCAGGAGCATATATAAATCCATATTCTGCAACTGGAACTTGTAATACAGTTTATATTAATGGATTATATTTAGATATTAGAAAAGGAAAAGAAATTTTAAGACCTAAATCTTCTAATGTTAAAGTTATTAAGAAAAAAATTGAATCTCCTGATGTTAATTCATATGATCCTCAAAAATTATTTAGTATTGGATATAATAATAAAAAGAAATTAAAAGAAGGAAGAGAAAGTGAGAAATTAAATATTGCTTTTAATTCTCATAACACAAATAAAAATGATGATCCTGAAAATGGAACTCGATTTAAAGAAAAGACTATTAGATCTAATTTAGGTCCTGGTTATTATTATAAGGAAAAAACACATCAAGTTACTCAAATTTATCCTCCTTTCCTTGATAGTGATTTGAAATATAGAAATAATTATGAACAATATGAAATAGGTCCTGGACAATATGATTCTCGTTCATATTTTGATTGGAATAAAAAAACTTATAATATGAATTTCATTTAATATAATTTTTTTTAATTAAATATATTAATTAAATGAATATTAAAAGTTCAAATTATTCTACAAAATGTAATATAAATAACAATTTGAACAAATATTCTTTTTTTAAATACACTCAACCAAAATTAACTAAAAAGCTTACTTCTAAAAATAATATTAAAATTAGAGCAAGAACATCAAAACCATCTCCCTTAAAAAATAATAGTAAAAATCATCAAAATAAATATATTATTACAAATTACAATAATGATTCTAATAATACTCCTAAAATTATATTTAATATTAAAAATAATAGAGAGGGAAATAGTAATAATAAAAAAAATAGTTCTAAAGAAAATATATTAAAACATAGAATGAATAAGATTAAACAAAAAGTTAATTATAATGGTATTAAAGATAATAATAATGGTGTTTTTTCTTCTTCTTCTTCAATACATAATGTAATTATAAAATCAAGAGAAAATAAATATAATAATCAAATTACAAATATAAAAAAAATTAATACTACTAATAATGGTTTATCAACTGAAGGTAATTCTTCATTGTTATCTACAAAAACTACTCAATTAGGAACTAAATATATTAATAATATAATGAGAAAAATAAATTTAGATAATTTTAGAAAAATATATCATACAGTTAAACAATCAAAGAAAAATTCTCAAGAGAAAAAGAATTATATAAATAAAAATAAAATAAAAAAAAATTGCCAAAAATCAAATTCTAATTCAAAAATTAATTCAACATCAACAACGAAAATAAAAAATATATTAATCAATAATAATTATAATTATAAACATTTATTATCAAAATATTCAGTTCTATCACATTTAACAACTCAAACTAATCATTACTCAAATAATACACAAAATAATACAAAACAAATAAATCAAAATCATAATCCTACTCAATTATCTAAATCATATGCTTATAACAAATATACTTTAGAAGCAAATTCAAATAAAAATTATTTTAAATTAGTTGAAAAAAATAATTTAGATTCATTTGTAAATAATTCAGCCACTTATAAAAAGCTTTTTAACAAATGTTATCATAATAATTTAAATATTATATATAATTTATTTCCTATGACTTCAACTCATATTTCTAGTATGAATAAAATAAAAAAAATAACACCAAAAACAAAACAAATAAACATTTCAAAAATAAAAAGTAACAGTGCAAATGCAAGTAAAAATAAATTAAATCAAACAATAAATAAAGATAATGATAAAAAAATAACATTAAATAATTATGTTAAAATAACAAAAAAAAATTATACAGGAATAAATACTAAAATAATAAATAAACTTTCAAATAAAATAAAATATTTATTCACAAAAAATGATAATTTAATATTAAGAAAAAATCCAACAACAACATCAACATCATTAATAGCAAGAAGTGAATCAAAAATAAAAAAATCAAAATCACATAATAAAATGAAAAAAGAATTAATATTAAAAGATAAAGAAAGTAACACATCATTATCATTATCATCAATAAAAGATTTCAATTATTATAAAAATGAAAGTAAGAAATTAATAGATTTCATTAAAAATTATAAATTAAAAAATTACGATAAAGAATATCCAAAAACAACATTAGACTTTTATAAAATAGGAAGATCAATAGGACATGGTGCATTTGGTAAAGTAAATATAGGATTACATATATTAAGTGGTCATATTGTAGCGATTAAATCATTTAACAAATTAAAAAATAAATTCCCTCGTCATAAAATATTAACTGAAATAAAACTAATGAAAAAATTACGTAATCACAAAAATATAATAAAACTATTTGAATATTTAGAAACAGAAACTCACTTTTGTATAATAATGGAAAATATCCCAGGTGGAAATTTATTAAATATAATAAATAAAATGTCAAAAATTCCAGAAAAATTATCAAAATACATTTTCAAACAATTAATAGAAGGAATAAAATATATTCAAAATCAAGGTATAGTACATAGAGATATAAAACCAGATAATATATTAATAGATTTAAATAATACAATTAAAATATGTGATTTCGGAGTTAGTAAAGAAGTAAAACAAAATCAATTATTGAAAGATTCATGTGGAACTCCTGCATTTGTAGCACCTGAAATTTTATTAGATTCACCTTATGATCCTTTTAAATGTGATATTTGGTCTAGTGGTGTTGTTCTTTATACTATGTTAAGTGGGGTTGTTCCTTTTAGAGGAAATAATGATCATGAGTTACATAAATGTATTTTAAGTGGAAAATTTAGTCAATTAAATGATATTTCCATTGAATGTCAAGATTTAATTTGTAAATTATTAGAAGTTAATCCTAATAAAAGAATTAAAATTGATAATATACTTAATCATAAATGGTTTAAAGATTCTTGTCAAAAAGATTTTGATTTATTTACTAATGCTGAAAAAATTATTTATAGTAAATTAAAAATTGATTATAGAAATGCAAATAAAGAAGATTTAGTTGAAAATTTTACTTATAAAAATATGGAAAGTGAATTAGAAGATGAGAATAAAAATGTTAATAGTACTAGTTTTATTATTACTCCATATAATTCTATGATTAATGAATATTATGATGATATTTATTATGAAGATTTAAGAATTGAAGATAATATTATGAGATTTGTTCCTAAAGTTAATGAATTAAATAGAGAATATGAAATTAAAAATAATGAAGATGTTGATCAAGGATTTATTATTAATAAAAAAGATCAAAAAGTTAAAAATAAAATTATGCTTTCTTTTAATGATTTGAATGAAGTGAATAATTATGATAACAAAAATAATAAAAATGAAATTGAGAATAGTCCTAAAAAAGTTAATGCTATTGAAAATTCTTTTGATGAAGAAAAAAAGAATGATAAAAAAACACTTAATAATACAATTTCTACTAATTCAAATACTTTTTATATTGATGAAACTACTATAAAATATGTAGAAAATTTTGGATATAAAAGAGATTATATTATTAGGTGTTTAGAAAATAATGAAATAAATCATGCTACTGCAACATATTTTCTTAAATTAAGTTTACAATATGAATAATTTATTTATATTTTATTTAAATAAAAAAATTCAATTATATAAAAATTTCAATCTATAAGAATATATCATATTATAAATATTAAACTAAAATTAAATAATATTAAAATTTGTATTATATAAAATTTTTATATTAAATTAACTTTTTTATTATTTTAAAATAATATTATCAAATTCTTTTTATTATAAATAAAAATAATAATTTCAATTACAATAGTTTATTGATAAATTAAAATTTCCATATTTTTATCAGATCATCTTCTGAAAATGAAATAATGAATCCATTTTTTAATTGAATTAATCCATACATATTTCCAAATTCACTTCCATTTCTTTTTTCAATACAATTAAAATTATCATTTCTAAAAACTCTAATAAATTCATCATCTCCAATAGTAAAAAAAATTCCTTTATCTTCAATTACATATATTGAAAAACAGTTAAAATCAATATTAATAGTATTAATTATTTCATTTTTTAATAAAGAAAAAATATTTAAAATTTCATTTCCTGCAAAAATAATTTTATCATCATCAATTTTTTGAATTTGATTTCCAGATAAATCAGTTTGAATATTTTCTAAATATTTTATCATTTGAAAATCATTAATACTATAAAATTTTGTTCCTAATTCTCCCATACAAATTAAGATATTTTGATTTTCTAATAAAAATAAATTAAATAAAGGATATGATTCATTAATACTTAATTTACATTGAAATTCTTTATTATTATTTTTCTCAAACCATATTTTTATAATTTGATCTTCTGAACAGGAAACTAAATTTCCATTTGAAAAATATTTTATATCATTTATTGTATTTAAATGTGCATTTTCTATACATGAATATAATATAAATTTATTATCTTCTTTAAACCATATTTTTATATTTAAATCTTTTGAACAAGTTGAAAAATTATTTTCATCTTTTATACATCCAGATATAATTATATCATTATGAGTATTTGTTATTATTTGTAATTCTTTAAATTCAAGATTATAAATTTTTATTGAATCAAAAAGTAAAATTAAAATATTACCTGATGGAAAAGATAAAATTTTATATACTTCTTCTCCTGGAAAAGAATTTATTTGTTTTAAATTTATATTAGTCAATTGTATTTTTTTCCTAAATAATTTAATATTTTTGCTATCATTTTTTTTAATAATATAAATGAAATTGTCAATTTCATATTTTTCAATTATTGAATTTTTTTCTTCATCATTTAAAGTTTTAATAATATCTTCTAATGATAAATTTTCATTCATTTCTAAATAAAATTCATCTTTATTAATTTCTTCAATTAATATATAATCTCCTGTATTAATATTTTTTCCTTTATATATTTTTTCATAAGAATTCATATCAATAATTACTTCTTTTAAATAGTTTTTATTAATGAAAGACATAATAATTAATATTTAATATAATATTATTTAATATATTTTAAATTAAATTTTAGAAAGAAAATTTTTGATTATTTTTTTTCAAAAAA
>Ga0256407_10004796_pt1 | contig 22203 bp, 12 predicted proteins | sample RumenRJG_04DNA_FD_193489 | JGI IMG/M metagenome (GOLD analysis project Ga0256407, IMG submission 193489) | Bovine rumen microbial communities from Lethbridge, Alberta, Canada - RJG_04 | ecosystem: Host-associated > Mammals > Digestive system > Stomach > Rumen | place: Canada: Alberta... | reverse complement strand
AAGTAATTTACTATTTTTTAACAATTTATATTAAAATTAAAGAAAAATTAGAACGAATTTTCATCGAAGTGAAACTTCAAGTGTAAAAAATTAAATTTTAAAAAAGCCTATAAAATTTTACAGACTCTAAATTTTGAAATTAGGTTAACATTAGATAATAAAAAAATCTTATTGTTTTAAAAAATGATGAATAAAATAATATCATTAAATTTATTAATTATAATTGATAAAATAAAATTTAAATAATATTTGAAGCATTAGGACGAATCAAATAATTTAAAATTAGGTATATAATTTGAATTCATTTATTCCGATTATATTGATGGTTTTAGTATATATTAATTTCTTGAAAATTAAAAAGTTTGGGAAGTTTAATCATATTTTATATATTGCTGCTGATTATACAGTTTATCTAGACTATAAAAAAAATAATTGACTGATATTAATTTATTTATTTTAAATTTATGGATGATGAAAAATGAAAAAATTATTTATTTTAATACCTGTTTTTAGTGAGGATAATCAAGAAAAATTGTTAGAAGTCAATTATAATTGGAATAATATTGATGTGATTTTTTTTGATTTTAATTCAAGGTTTTCCGAAGAGATTAATGATTTATTTTCTAAAATGAATAGTTTTATTACTCAAAATGAAAAGGAATATTTTTTAATCAGTACATCTTGGAATGTTATTGATGAATCAGAGATAATAGAATTGTTTAATTCAGATAATTTGGATAGTAATTTGATGTTTTTTAATTCAAAAATTAAATATGAAAATGGAGAGGATTTTGAATTAGTTTTATTTAGATATTTTTTAGAACAGTTTGAACAGTTGATAAATTCAAACTTTAATTCTCAAGAGTTGTATTGTTCAATTAGAAGTGTATTAATTGAAAGAGGTTATGTAAATATTTTAAATAAATTGTCTTTCCATGAATCCTCTTTTTATATTCGAGTTTTAAATAATGAATCAATTGAAAAATTTAAAAAATATGATGAAATGGTCTTATTAAATTGGAGTTATATTAATAAGGAACAGATAAGTAAAAAAATTAATAATTTTAATAAATGTGGAATCAATTTGGAAAGACGTGATCCTCAAATAATTATTTCTTTAACATCCTTTCCTGAACGTATTAATGAAGTTTCATATTGTATATATTCATTGTTAAATCAAAAATTCAAGCCAGATAAAGTAATTTTATGGTTAGCTGAAGAACAGTTTCAATATAAGGAACAGGACCTTCCTATTTCATTATTAAATTTAAGGAATAATGGTTTAACCATAAAATGGTGTGAAGATATTAAATCATATAAAAAGTTAATTCCTGCACTTAAAGAATATCCTAATGATTTTATCGTTACTGTAGATGATGATATTTACTATCATGAGGATTGGTTAGACAAAATGTGGAATACCTATAAAAAATATCCAAATACTATTATTTCATCAAGAGCTCGTTCTATTAAAATTAAAGATGGAATATTGGAAAATTATGATAATTGGAATATTTTTTCAAATTTCCATGCTCCCTCTTATTTAAGTTTACCAACTGGTGCTGGAGGAACATTATATTATCCCCATGCATTATCTCAAACGGTTTTTGATGAGAATTTATTTAATCAATTGTGTCCAACTGCAGATGACCTCTGGTTTTGGGCGATGGCTGTGATTAACGAAACAAAAATAACTAGTATTGAAAATCCTTTTAACAAGTTAACTTATGTCAATGTTGCCCAAGAAGCAGGTATTTTAGATAATATTACATTATGGCAACATAATAAAGAAGGACATAATGATGTCCAGATAAAGAATATATTAAATCATTTTCCAGAAATTTTAGAAATTATAAATAAAAACTGAGGATATTATGAATGATAATGATTTGAAATTAAGAGAACAAGAAAAAATTATTAAACAAACTAAAGAATTTTTATTTATTCTAGAAAATCAAAATGAACGGAATAAAATAGAAATTGCCTCACTAAAAAAGCAATTAAAATTGAAAGACAAACAAATTAATGAGTTGAATAATTCAAATAAAAAATTATCAAATGAAAATAAGGCAATCAAATCCACAATTAGTTGGAAAATTACAAAACCTTTAAGATGGTTTAAAAAGCTATATAAGTGAAATCATGTCTTTAAAAAAGAAGTTATCTGAAAGATTTTTAAATAATAGTAAAAGTTTTAATTATTATAAAACTAAATATCATAACTTATCTAAAGAAAACAAGAAAATTCAAAAAGAAATTCATAGTTTAAGTGATAGTATCCGATTAAAAAATAATAACCTTTTTGAAATAAAAAATGCGTTGTATGATATTGAAGAAGGTTTTGTTTTTTCAATAGTTATTGCTATATATAATACTGAAAAATATTTGTCTGAGGCAATTGATTCAATTATCAATCAGACATTTGATTTTAGGAAGGTTCAAATCATTTTAGTGAACGATGGAAGCACAGATAATTGTAAAGAGATCTGTAAAGATTATGTAAACAAATATCCAAATAATATTTTTTATTTATATCAAGACAACAATGGCCAAGCCAGTGCAAGGAATAATGGTTTAAGATTGTGTGAAGGAAAATATGTTAATTTTTTAGATAGCGATGATAAATTGGAACTAAATGCTCTTGAAGAAGTTTATTTCCATTTTTTAAAATATGGTGAAGAAATTGATGTTATTTCAATCCCACGGTATTTGTTCGGTGCTGTTGATGGACCTATGAATTATCATCATAGATTTAATAAAAATAGAGTTGTAGATATTAACGAGGAATATGACTTTCCTCAAGTTTCAATTAGCGCAGCATTTATTAGGAAATCTGCAATTTCAGAAAATTTTGATGAACGAGTAATTATTTCTGAAGATTCCTTATTGATTAATTCTATAATTTTAAAAAAGTGTAAATTTGGAGTAGTTGGTTCAACTAAGTATTTATACAGAAAAAGGTATGAACATAATTCTACTATAGACTCAAAAAAGATCAAAAAAGAATATTTCAATCCTAGAATGAAATTTTATTTTAAAAAATTAATCAATATTTCTATTGAATTACATGGTGTTGTTTTAAAGTATATTCAAGTTGTATTGATGTATGATCTTCAATGGTTATTTATTCAAAATACTGAATATGGTGTTTTAAGTGAAAATGATGCCAATGAATTTTATCAGCATATTTTTGATGTTCTTCAAGTAATTGATGATGATTTAATCTTGTTGGATTCTTTTAGTTTTTCTAAGTTTTTAAGATATCATATATTTAAATACAAATATATTAATCCTAATTTTGAAATCAAATATGATGATTTAAAATTATTATATCATGATAAAATCTTTGATGTTTTATCTAATTATATGATTAATATAACAAATATTGATAAAATTGATGATTTAATTGTTGTTAAAGGTTTTTTTGAATTTTATCCATGGAATATTGATATTAAAGTTTATTCAGGTGATAAACCATGCGATATCTCAATGAATAAAGAATATGTTGAATTTTCAACTGGAAAACCAGTTTCAATTAAAATAAATTTTGAATCTTCTATTCCACTAAATGATATTTCAGATTTACGATTTGAAATTTATATTGGGTCTATAAGTTTTATTTCGAAATTGAATTATTCAAAAACAATTTCAAATCTTAAATTTAACAGGGAAAACAAGCAGGAATTAATCATTGATATTTAATTTAATTAATTTCATTTTTAATCTATAATACAGGTAATTAATTTTAAATTATAATTATTATTTTCAGTATTAATTAAAGACATATGTTTTAAATATGATGAATCCATATAAATTTAATATATAATATTTTTATTAGATTTACAATTTTAAATGGTGATTTTTATATCTAATTTAGGAATTTCAGAAAGAATATTATCGGCTTTTAGATTTCATGATAATCATGTTAAAAAGTATTTGGATGAAGAAAATATTTCACATTATTTATTTACATATGATTTAATGGAATATAATTTCAAAGAGGTATATGAATCATTCAATATTTCTTTTTTTTCTAAAAAAACATATGGGGATAATGATTTAGTTGATTCAAATGAATTAAAGCAATATGAATCTCTTGACAGTATTTCTAAAGATAAAATAATTGTTTTAATAAAAAAATTTAAATTAAGAATTTCTCTTGTTAAGAATTTTAAGTTTTCTAGGGATATAATCATTTCCGATGATTGTAATTTTGATGTAGATAAATTAGGGCATGTTGATTCTTTAATTAAAATTGCTGTTATTAAAGATGATTTAGAAAATTGGTTAAAAAGTAATAATTTAAATAAATATGATTTTATTTTCACTATCGATAAAAAATATAAAGATTATTTAAAGCAGGTTAATAGTAATATTTTTGTTATTGATGAAAGTAGTGTTTATGTGGAATTGAAAAATATTTTAAACTTATTATTTAAACGTAAAAATCAAAAATTTTATAATTTCATAAAAAGTTATGAAAAATTTTTCCCAAAATATAATGATTATTTTAAAATTTTGGACTCTGATTATTTTGATGACAAATGGTATAGTGAGAAGTATGATTTGCCAAAAAATACGGATTCAGTTGTTCATTTTTTATTGGTAGGGTGTAAAAAAGAATATGATCCAAGTCCTAAATTCAGTGTTTCTGAATATTATGAATGTAATAGGGATGTTGAAATAAATGGATGGAATCCCTTAGTTCATTATGAGTTGTATGGTAAAAAAGAAAATAGAATCATACATACTTCAGAAATTCATCAAAGAAACTATTCAATAATTTCGGATTCTTTTTATTTTGATAATGCATGGTATAAGAGTACATATGATATTCCAAGTGATGTGGATTGTGTAGAACACTATCTGATAGATGGTTTTTTAAAAGGATACAATCCCGGTCCTGTTTTTAGCACATTTGAGTATTATGAAAATAATAAAGATGTTCGTGCAAATGGGATGAATCCTTTGCTTCATTATGAATTGTATGGTAAAAAAGAAAACAGGAAAATTACTTTTTCTGATGAACAATCTAAATTGCATCGTGATTATATTGTTAATTCTCCTTACTTCGATTGTGATTGGTATAGGAGTGCTTATGACATTCCAGAAGATATGGATTGTGCAGAGCATTATCTAAAAATAGGTTATTCTAAAAGATTGGATCCTTCTCTTGGTTTCAGTACAGAAGGTTATTATGAAAATAATAAAGATGTTGAAGAATATGGAATGAATCCTTTGCTTCACTATGAAAAATTTGGTAGAAGCGAAAAAAGGAATATTCAAAAGTCTTCTTTCAAAAAATAATTTGTTTAAATAGTGGGTTATATGAAACAAAAAATAATGGAGTTTTTTTTATCAAGAAGTAATCAATTTAATTACTATAAAGATCAAATCAATCATTTGGAAGAAGAAAAAAGTAAATTAAGTGCTGAAAAAAATGAACTTATAAAAATCAATAAAGAATTAGAAAATGATTTGAATCATTTAGAGGGTTTTATTTCTAAATTTTCTAAACATAAAATATTGAGCCTATTGCATAATAATGAATTTGAAAAATTAACGATTTCCATTAAATCTCCTAATCCTATTAATCAGAAAAACTGGGGAGATTATTTTTTTGCATTATCTTTAAAAAAATACTTTGAAAGAAAAGGATTCAATGTAATAGTTCAAGAACGTGAGAATTGGTACAAATGCAATGATGAAATTGACATTACTATAGTTCTTAGAGGTTATGCATATGAATACTTTCCAAACAAAAACCATATTAATGTAATGTGGAATCTATATAACCCTCATATAATTTCTGACGAAGAGTTTGAAAAATATGACTATATTTTTGTTGCTTCAGAGAAATGTTCCGAAAAAATAAGAAATAGAATCACCAAACCTGTTGAAACATTATTGCAATGTACTGATACAGAATTATTTTTTCCTGAATATAATGAAGAATTTGCTGAGGATATTTTATTTGTAGGAAATACTAGAGGATTTTTCAGAAAAATTATCCGGGATATATTAAGTACTGATTTTCATGTTTCAATATATGGTGCAGAGTGGGAAGATTATGTTGATGAGAAATATTTAAAAGGAGAATTCATACCAAATGAAGAATTGAATAAATATTATTCATCTTGTAAAATTTTATTGAATGATCATCTTGAATCAATGAAAAAGTATAATTACTTATCAAATAGACTTTTTGATGCTCTTGCTTGTGAAACTCTAATAATTTCCGATAATGTTGATTCGATAGAATTATTTGAAGGTGCAGTAATTACTTATGAAAATGTTGATGATTTAAATAAAAAAATTAAATTTTATTTAAATAATGAAAATGAAAGAAAATCAAAAGCTAAATTGGGAAGAAAAATTGTTCTAGAAAATCATACTTTTGAAAAAAGAGTGGAGTTTATAATTAATTGCTTGAAAAATATTGGAGAAATATGATATATATGATTCGAATTAGTTATGAGAGGTTATTTGATGAGAAGATTAGGTATATTTTTATTTAATAATAGCAATGGTTTAGTTGATGATTATATTCATTATTTATTAAATGATATTACTTTAAATTTAAACCATCTATGTATTATAATTAATAATGATGATGGCACTGAGGATATTCTTAAAAAATATACTGAGGATATTTATATTAATAATAATTGTTATGAAAATATTGATATTTGGAAAGAAGTTATAGTTAATTATGTTGGGTTTGATAAATTAATGAATTTTGATGAGATTATATTATTTGATGATTCATTTTTTGGACCCATTTACTCATTTAAAGATATTTTCGCTAAGGTTAATAATGTTGATTTGGATTTATGGACAATTTTTAGTAATAATGTCAATGATGAATTAAACTCTTTCAATATACAATTTATTGCTTTTAGAAATAACTTGATTAAATCAAATGATTTTAAAGATTTTTGGGTAAATATTAACAGTTATTTTATTAAAAATAATCATGAGAATTATATTATTAATCATTTTTCTAAATTGGGATATTTATGGAAAAATTATTTAGAAATTATAAATATGTTTAAATTTGATTCTGAAGAACCTTTTTTTTGTATATTTGATATTTATAATTTAATTAAGGATTATAAATTCCCTTTAATTAATATTAAACCATTCACATTATCTAAAATAATTCATTTAAAATATCATAATGGTTTGGATTTATCATTAACTATGAATTATTTAAATCGAAAAACAGATTATAATGTTTCATTAATTTATGAATATCTTTTAAAAATTGTTGATCCAAACGACTTAGTAAACCTTTTAAATTTAAAAAAAATTATTCCTACAGAAAATCTTAATTACAATTATAAATCGGAAAAATCAATTGCTGTCATTGCCCATTTATATTATGATGATTTGTTAGATTATGATTTTAAATTTTTAAGTAATATTCCAGAGTATATTGATATAATTATCACCACTGATGATATTAATAAAAAAATGTTAATAGAAAATCAATTTTTATCCAAAATACAAAACAAATCCCAAGTGATTTTAGTCAACTCTAGAGGTAGAGACATGTCAGGATTATTTGTAGGTTGTAAAAATATTATTAATAATTATGATTATTTTTGTTTTATACATGATAAAAAATCATCATATTCTAACTATTATTTAATAGGTTATTCCTTTAGAGATATTATCTGGGAAAATATGTTAGCTAGTGAGGATTATATTAATTCTATTATAAAATTATTTGATAATAATGAGAGGTTAGGGCTCATTGTTCCTCCAAGAGTTTATCACTCAACTATTTTCACAAATTTTTACAATAGATATTGGTTGAAAAATGTCAGATGTTTGAAAAAATTATTTGATGAGATGGATATTAACATCGTATTAGATTTAAATGAACTTCCTTTATCTATTGGTAATTGTTATTGGGCTAAATTTGATGCTTTAAAACCCCTTTTTGATTTAGATTGGGATTATGATGATTTCCATCCGGAACCAATGCCTTTAGATGGGACAATAAGTCATGCTTTAGAAAGAGTTTATGGTCATGTAGCTGCAAGTCAAGGATTTTACACTGAAATTGTAATGAATGAATATTATGGGAGTAATGAGCTAACTAATTTTCCATATATGTTTAGTGAATTATTAATGGTTATAAGAAATAGATATGATAAATTACTGACCTCAAATGTTACATTTAATGAATTTTTAAATAAATTTAATAATAAATTATTAAATATGAATAAAATTATTAATGAAAAAGATAAAAAATTAAATGATATAATGAATTCGAATTCATGGAAGATAACTAAGCATTTTAGAATGATTTCATTTAAATTAACTAAATTTAAAAATAAATTAATTAAATGATTTTAAGATGATGGTTTAGATAAAGATGGGAGTAACATGTTTTTCAATGATTTAAATTTAAATAAGCAAGATAAATTATATTTATTTTTATTAACAATATTTATTTTAGTAATTACATACAGGTTAATGGATTTTCAAATGTCTGGAGGTATTTACAGTCCAGATGAAAGTCTTTATTTAATTTCAGCTTTTAAATATGCTGGTTTAGATTATTATAATATTTGTGATGTGAATGATCTATTTTATACTCCAGTTATTTCTTATCTCACTTCGTTATTATTAAGATTAGGGATTGATGGTCATTTTTCAATCTCATTTGTCACAGCTATTTTTGGAATTTTCAGTATTTATGGAATGTATGTTTTATTAAAAAATAGATTCACTCCCTTGTTATGTTTAACTGGATCAATATTATTTGGAAGTTTCACAATATTTTTACTAAATTTCGCAAGTGGATTGATTGATATTCCAGGAGTTTCCGTTTCCATTTGGATGATGATATTCGGTATAATTGCTATTGATAATAATCCTAAATATTTTTATATATTATTTCCATTAACTGTAGTTGGATTTTTCACTAGATACACATCAATATTTACACTACCCATTATATTTTTATATTATCTGATAAAGAGAGATATTATTAGTGAAATTGATAATTTCATTAGTGATAGAAGTTTATTTAATCATAAAATGAAAGGTTATTTTAAAAGTTCAGAGTTTAAAATTATCTTTAGTTCAATTTTGATATCAGTAATTTTTACAATTTTATTATGTAAATTCACGTTATTTGATTATAATGCAAAATTAGGATTTTTTGATTTATCTGCTGTAACATTACATGTATCTAATACCAATACTAATGCAATAGATTATAATGGAAGTAAATTGTTTTATATATTTGGTTTACTTAATGATTTTTCATTTGGTTTTGTTAGGGATTTTAATTTTGAATTAAATTTCTTAATATATTTTATCATGTTTTGTGGATTAATTTTTAAATTAATCAATTTGGTATTTAATTTTAATTCTTTAAAAAATTTTAAATCCAATTTTAAAACTAAATATTTAAATATCGTTTTGAGTGTATTAATGATTTTTTCAGTTATAATGTCATTCATAGAATTTAAATATTTGTTAAATCATTTAATTTCTAATATTTTCTTTTGCATATCAATACTACTTTTCTTTTCATTAGTAAAAGAATTTAAAATTAATGAAGATTTACAGTCTTTAAATCTAATCATGTTTTCTTGGTTCTGTGTGTATTTTATTTTCATATCATTATATCCAATTAAAACATATAGATATGCACTACCATTTTTACCTTCAATAGTTTATTTTGTGATTTATGGATTGGATAGTATATTAGAGACAATTATTTTTGGTTTTGGTAAAAAAATAAATAAAAAAGAGATAAATTTAAAATATTCTTATTTGAATTGCACAAAAATAATTCCAATAGTGTTAATATTAATTTTTGTTATTAGTTCATTTTCACATATTGCTTGTTGGGAAATTGAGGAAAATCCGGTGGCTTCAATAGCACACATTAATAATAAAGGTTATATTAATGATTTGGTTAATGTTACTGATTACATTAAAATTAATGATCCTGATTATCATTCAAAAACATTTGGATGCTATGGGCATCCGTCTAGAATGATAAGATATTATTTACAAACGAATATTACTTTTGCGGATAATGATGCTAAATTAATAGATTCCAGTGGTGTGGATTATGTTATTATAAATGAAAAGATAAATTTTAATAATTTTCATGAAATATATAATTGTGGTGAGTATTATCTGTATTATCATAATTGATTAAATTTTAAAGAGGTTTTGTAACTTGAAATAAAATAAAATGTTTTGGAATTAGAATTTTCTAATTATTTTTTAAATTTTTATTATGCTGTCATTTAAAGATTTAATTTTTTGAAATTGATTTTTAATATATATTTGTTAGTAATCTTAGATTTAATTACTAATAATATGCTATTTTTTAAATTAGTTTGCATAAAATTAAGAATGATAACAATTTAAATAGAAAAAACTAAATAAACAGATGGAATAGAAAATGAAATCGAAGAATTTTTAATAAATATTTCTGAAAAAATATGAAACTAAAAAATATTCCAAAAAATTGATTTTAAACTCCCATGCAAAAACATACGAAAATACACGAAAAATTTATTAGATCATGTAAAAAGTACCAATTATATTAAAAAAGACAAAAACCATCAGAAGACTTCCTAAGAAATCAACATACGCTACAAATTCACCTGAAAAACAAAAAACATTGCAAAACCTTAATTTATGGCTTTGGATAAACTAATTTTAACATTTATATGTTTTAATTTACATAAATTAAATTAAGTAGTTTAGGAGTATATCATAGTGAAATTTAAAAAATTAGTATTTATTTTCATATTATTATTTATTTTATTTTCGGTATGTTCTGTTTATGCTGAAAATTCAACTTTTTCTCAGTTTTCAGATGAAATTTCCAATGGTACTCAACAAACTTTAAACTTAACTAATGATTATAAATTTGACAATAATTTTGATTTGAATTTCACAGATGGAGTTGGAATATCCAAAAACATAACAATTGAAGGAAATGGCCACATCATCGACGGCAGCAATCAGGCAAGAGGATTATACATCAACTCAAACTGCAATGTAGTTTTAGACAACATAACCTTCAGCAACTGTTTCAGCAATGCCAGCGGAGGAGCAATATTTTTAAGCCCTCATTCCAATCTGACTTTAAAGAACTGCATTTTCAAATCCAATAGTGTTTATAATTCCAATGGTGGTGCAGTTATTGGACAAAGCAGTACTAATATCAATGTTTTTAACTGCATTTTTGACAACAACACCTGCATACGCGAAAGCAATTTGGAGTGGGTCAAGTTCAAGGCGGGAATGGGCGGCGCATTTCTGGTCAGTATGGATTCAAACCTTGAAATCTATGATTCAACATTCAAAAACAATTATGGTCACGTTTCAATAATCCTTGTAATCAGTTTTGATGAAGGGGATAACTTTAAACAATCCACTTTCTTGGCAAAAAACTGTCTTTTTGAAAACAATACCTCTCCAAGCCACACTGCAATCTATATTGATGAGCGGGGAAAAGGGGAAATATCCGATTGTGTTTTCAAAAACAATCATGTGACCTATATGGGTGGAACCATCACTTTGGAATCAACCGCCTACACTCTGATAAGGAATTGCTCTTTTGAGGAAAATCATGTAGTTAAGGGAGGGGCGCTGAATATTGTTCCCTTTGCCGATTATCAAAGTACTGTAGATATTATAGATTGCAGTTTTTTAAATAATTATGCTTCCGTCAATGGTGGCGCAATTTATGCAAACAATGTAAAACTGACCGTTGCAAATTCTACCTTTTACAATAATCGTGCCGGCAAAAATGGAGGGGCAATGTTTCTCTATCTCGGATCGTCTGATTTTTCAAATTTGAATTTTTACAACAATCAGGCGGTTACCGGTGGAGCTTTATACATCATCAAAAATCAAATATCTTTAAAAGAAGGAGTTTTCTATCAAAACAGGGCATCTAAAAATGGTGGTGCAATTTATGACAATAATGCCAGAGTGTATTCATTGAACAACAGATTCATATCAAACAGTGCAGACAAGGGCAGTGAGGTTTATGGGGACTTCCATGTTCATATAACCCAGACTGGCAGCTATTACAATAATGTTAACCTGAAAATCAAAGTGACTTCCCCTTGGAAACTATCCAATCCTCAGAAAATTAAAATTCAGTTCTCAGGTCCCCAAAAATACGCCACCAAATGGACTAATGCACCTTCGGATAAGGAATTCAGTTTTAAAGTGCCTAAAAACCTTAAACCAGGCACCTATGATTTGAAAGTTTGGATGGATTGTGGAATCTGCAGTTATAATATGATCAAGGTAAAGGTTGTAAAGGCGCCGGTCAAATTGTTTGCCAAAAGAATAATCACACAATATGAATCTTCAAAGCTATTTAAGGCAACTGCAAAAAATTCCAAAACAGGCAAGGCTGTTTCAGGCATAAATTTCAAATTAAAAGTGTTCACTGGCAGAAAATCTAAGGTATATAATGTAAAAAGCGATAAGAATGGCCTTATTAAATTCGATACATCAAAGTTAGGTGTCGGAAAGCATGTCATTGAAATATCTGCTGGTGATAAAAACGTTAAGATATCCAAAAAGGCAAAATCAGAAATCATAATAAAAAAGGCATCCGCAAGGATTAATGCTCCAAAGACAGTTAAAAAACATTCAAAACTTGAAATAAAAATTCTGAATAAGATTTCCAAAAAACCTATTAAAAACACTCGTTTCAATGTGAAAATCAATTACAAAACATTTAATGCCAAAACAACTTTCAAAGGTGTTTTAAAAATCAGTTCCAAAAATCTTGACATTGGAAAAAATAATGTGAATGTCATGCTGAGGAATAAAAACTTCAATATCAATAAAATGTGTCATGTTAAACTGGTGTAGAATTCACTTCAATGAGTCGGGTAACCTCATAAATTATGGTGGTTGCCATAAATGTATAAAATGGTCATGATTTTTGTTTTAAATTTATATAGTTTTATATATTGTTGTTTATTCTATCAATAAGTTTATATGTAATCAATGTATAAAATAGATTATAAGAGGATTAATATGGCGGAAAAAGGCACCACTAAAAAAAAGAGAATATTCTATTTTGATGCCCTGAGGGCATTGGCTATTACATGTGTAGTGCTTGTTCATACAGTTACACTATACAAATATCTTATTTATAATGCATGGGTAGGTCCCACACTTAGCTGGACTATATCACAGATAATCTATAACCCTGTCAGAGTTGGTGTCTTGCTCTTTTTAATGCTGTCAGGTGCACTGTCACTGGGCCGTGAGTGGGAAATCAAGCCATTCTTATCAAAGAGAATTCCGCGGATTGTTTATCCTTTCGCATTCTGGAATATAATTTTCATAATAATATTCATAATACTTTCACTTGTGGGCATCAGTCATGTTGTCAAGGGTTTCGATTTGGTTTCCCTTGGTAATTTTGTAGTCGGTGCATTTATGGGTGAAGTCTACGGTTTTAATGCAAACTGGTTCTTCTGGATGATTCTGGGAACATATCTGATCATGCCCGTTTTCAACAGGTGGCTGTTGCATGCGGACTTAAAGGAAGCTGAATATTTCCTCGTATTCTGGTTGATAACATGCATATTCAGTTTTACTCTAAACCAAGCTTTCCCTATCAAGCTTAGCTATTTCCTAAGCCCTATAGGTTTGGTTGTCTGCGGATATTATCTGAGATACACTGAAAGGAAGTTCTTGAACAACCCTTATCTTGCTCTGGTTGTTCTGATTGTTGTAGCGGCATTATCAACATATATCGGGTATTTGAGGTCATCTCCGACCAATATTTCATGTTTCCAAAGATATTCAATATTCAATACATTGATTGCCATTTCATTATTTATCATATTCAAGAATTTCTCAAAATTCAATTTGAAAGTTAAATTTAATGCATTCAGAAAGTTGCTTTCTAAATTGGCTAAATACAGTTATGGAATCTATCTGGTTCATTATCCACTTATCTTCATATCAGGATATGCATTGCCGAAAGCAAGCATGCCTTATGGTCTATTGATTGTTGTATCAGTTTTGATAGGTCTTTTCGGATCGATGGGAATTCTGGCAGTCCTGAACCGTGTGCCTTATGTCAAGGGAATCATAGGCGCCAAATAAATTTAAGATTTATTTTACATTTTTTTTTAAAAAACCCTTAAATTTTTCAAAATGCCTTTAAATAAAAGGAATTAACTTTATATACTAAAATAAACATATTCTTTTAAAAAACATATTTCGGATAATGTCCGTTTGTGACATATCCGTAAAAAAATAAAAAAATTGAGGGATTATTTTATGAATTTAAGTAAAAAAACATTTTTAATCTGTGTTATTTTATTTATATTTATAGGCATGGCTTCTGTTCATGCTGAAGATAATCAAGATATAAATTCAAATGCGACAAAAACATACTCGGATTTAAGTGACCAAATCAATGAAACAGAAAATGATGGTACGTTAAATCTGACTGATGATTATAAATTTAATGATACAGAAGACGAAGAACTGATAGATGGTGTGAAAATATCAAAAAACATCACCATTTCAGGAAGTGAAGACTATTCCTATGTCGACGGTTCATATCTTGCAAGAGGATTTTATATAGAGTCATTTTGTAATGTGGTCTTGAAAAACCTCATCATTAAAAATTCATATTCCAACACCAGCGGTGCAGGAATCTTTTTAGGGGATAACTCTAATTTGACTCTTATAAACTGTATTTTACAGAATAACAGAGTTTATAATTCCGATGGGGGAGCATTAGATGCTGAATCCGGAACGGATATCAGGATTTATGACTGTCTTTTTGAAAACAACACTGCAGTTCGTGAAAGCGATTTGGAATGGGCCAAATTCAAGGCAGGTATGGGCAGCGCAATCATTACCCGTATAGGATCCAATCTGGAATTGTACAGGTCAACATTCAGAAACAACAATGCATACCTGTCAACAATTCTTGTTGTCAGTTATAATGATGTAAAATACAAGCTATCCAAATTGCTTGTAAAGAGTTGCCTGTTTGAATATAATCAGGTATACAACTGTGGAATAATCTATACCGACGAGCTCGGAAGCAATGAAATAGATAATTCCACCTTCAGATATAATATAAACACCCATTCAGGGGGAGTGCTGGAACTGGATGCATGCATATCCTCCACAATCAAGAATTGCAAATTCATAGAAAATTACGGCACTTCAGGTGCGGCAATCAAAATAAAGGTATTCAACAGAAAGTATTTTTCAAATGTGGACATTCTGAATTGTGACTTCATTTCAAACAATGCCAAAAACTATGGAGGAGCGATTTATTCAGATTTGGGAAAGGTAAAGGTTTCAAACTGTAACTTCAATCAGAACTATGCAGGAAAGCATGGTGGAGCAATATATGCTGATTTCGGAGAATTTACGGTAGACAACTGTAAATTCACTTCAAACAATGCTGCAAAGAATGGTGGGGCAATCTTTTCTGAAAATGACCCTATCACAATATCAAACTGCAAATTCAATCAAAATTCAGCCAACAACGGTGGAAGCCTGTACCTGACAAGTGAGGGAAATACAATTTCTTCATCTTCATTTGTAGAGAATGATGCAATATCAAAAGGCGGAGCGATATATTCGACCAGTCAGTCTTTCAAGATGTCCGGACTAACCTATTCAAAAAATACAGCTGGTACTGCTTCAAAGGTTTACGGCGGATTCACTGTCAAGGTTTATCAGTACACATACACTTCAAGCAGTGTCAGAATAAAGGTTAAGTTGACTTCCCTTTGGAAGATGTCTGTAAAGCAAAATGTAAAAATCAAGATTACAGGACCGAAATCCTACACTTCCAAATGGGTAAAAGCGGATTCCAATGGATACGCTTCATTCATTGTACCGTTCAAGGTCAATATAGCCAAATCTAAAATCACAGTTTCAATCGGTGAAGGAGTTTCATTTGTCAAATCATGGACCAAAATAAAGGACAAGGCTAAAATAACATACTCAAAGAATGTCAAAAAGCCTTCAAAAATCAAACTGACAATCAAAAACAAGGCAACAAAGAAACTCATCAAGAAGACAAAATTCACAGTGAAGGTTTACACCGGCAAAAAATGTAAGGTATACAAAATCAAAACAAACTCAAAGGGTGTTTTGAAGATTGGAACTTCCAAATTAACCAGGGCAAAGCATAAAATCATTGTTATATTGAATAATACCAATTATAATATTAATAACAACTTATATGTTAAAGTTAAATAATTGTCCTTAGAAGGGGTACCGTTATGATTGACGCAATCTTTCCAGAATAATGTGCACAATCATTTACATTCGCTGTATCCATCTATTTTCTCTTTTTTTAATTTTTTTAATTTTTTCTTGTTTTCTGTCTTTTTAGATAATCAATGAAAAAATCATATTCTCAATTTCGCCAATATTGCTTCACTATCTTCAAAATAACACAAAGTTTTATTAATCTCGCTTTCTAAATCATTATCTGTAAATGATATGAAATAATGACTATTACTGATAATAATTTTTTTTTGTGATGAAAATGGGTTTTAAATCTAAATTGCTTAATTTAAAAGATGGTGCTATAAATTCAATGATTTATAACACATATTACAATAGTGATTTGGATAATGGCCTGATTTATTTGGAATCCCGTGACGGATTGGATTTCACCGGAAACATTTTCAGAATTGTTGAGGAGTTATCAACCGGAAAATATGGGGATTTTAAGGTTCATGTTCATGCAAAGCCTCATGTTGTAGATAAAATAAGGGCTTTTCAGAAAAATTACAACTTGAAGATAGATAAAATCATTACCAAAGAGGCGGTGGCAACCAAGACCCTGGAAAAGGCAAAGTATATTTTCACAGATTCAGGAATAAGGCCAAAATACGTTAAAAGACAGGGTCAGATTTTTGTAAATACCTGGCACGGCACTCCACTAAAGGTAATGGGCAGGGACAATGTGGCCGAGCAGCATCGAGTTGGAAATGTGCAGCATCCTCTTTTGTCCAGCGATTATCTGCTTTATCCAAATGACTACATGATGGATAAGATGCTTAATGCATATATGATTGAAAAAATCTATCCCGGCAAAATATTGCTTGAGGGATATCCCCGCAACTCTGTTTTTTTCACAAAGTCCCAACTGAAATCAGACCTGGATTTAAACGATTATGAAATATTTGTTTATATGCCTACATTTCGAGGCATATTTATGGATAGAAATGACGAAGGCCAAAGGGATGATGTTGAAAAATATCTAAACGAGATTGATTCAAAATTAAGTGAGAATCAGATTCTGTTTGCTAAATTGCATGTTTTAAATGCTTCACAAATTGACTTTTCAAAATTTGATCATATTAGAGCATTTCCCAAAGATTATGAAGTTTATGATGTTTTGAATATGGCTGATGTTTTGATAACCGACTATTCCAGCGTGTTTTTTGACTTTGCAAATACGAAAAGAAAAATCATACTGTTCAGCTATGATGAAGCGGATTATGAATCCTATAGGGGATTTTACTTTCCGCTTGAGGATTTGCCGTTTCCAAAAGTCACCAATGTTGATGATCTGGTCAGGGAATTGAATTCGGATAAGGATTATGATGACAGCGAATTCATTGACAAGTTCTGTCAATATGACAATCCCGATGCGGTTGAAAACATTTTAAGGACCATTATTAAAGGGGAAAACTCTTCCATTGTCAAACATGTTTCAGGCGATAATAGAAGGCTTCTGATTTATGCCGGAAACCTTAATGATTCGTTAATTGATAAGTTGAATCAAATTGATGTAGATGGGTTTGACTCATTTTTAACATATAAGCAGTGGGACGACAATATTTCAAATAATCATGAAAGAATTTTTAAACTTATTCCTGAAAGTATTGAAATCCTTCCATTCAGATTCAATTTAACGCCATCTCTTTTTGAGAAGAAAAACTCAAAGGCACTTCTTAAAAGATCGTTTGAAAAACAGTTTCCCGATGTTCATTTTGATGAGTTCATTGATTTGACAGACGGCAGTGATGAAATATCTCAAATGTTTAATATCATTAAAAAGAAATAAACCTGTGTGAAATATGACTTTTCTAAGTATAATTATTCCATTTAAAAAAGGTAAAAGATACCTTAAAGACTGCCTTGAAAGTATCAGGGAGCAAAATCTAAGTGATTTTGAGATTATACTCGTTGTTAATGGGGCAGTTGAAAATATTGATGATTTAACCAGTGATTCTGACAATATTATAGTGAAAACATATGCCGATGAGATGGGCGTTTCCAAAGCACGAAACGAAGCATTAGAAATGGCCAGCGGAGAATATGTCTACTTTATCGACAGTGATGATTATATCTATAAGGATGGCCTTTCAGAACTTGTCGAATGCGCCAAAAAAACAGGTGCTGATTTTATCAACGGTCAAAGAATAGAAACATACTATATAAAAAACAGGTTTTCCGAAGAGTTCAGCGTAAATAATGCAAAAATCATGAAAAACAAGTATTCCGATGAGGAATTTTCAATGCGTATTGTCATTGGTGAAAATGATAACCTTGAGGTACTGTCTGTTCTTCATGCTTTGATTAAACGTGATGTAATAGGAGATTTAAAATTTGACGAGTCAAAAAAATATTTCTCAGATTATCCGTTTATGGTGGAATTGCTGGACAGGATCAATTCCTTTAAGGGTGTTGAAAATGCGGTATATGCCAAAAGAATCAGTGATGATTTTATAAACTTGCCCTCATTGAATCAGGAAATCGGTGACGATTATATCTTCAAATCAATTGAGGAGTATAAGGATGCAAAAACCGCCATCAAATCAGACCTGTTTAAGGAATTGATGGCTCAAAAAATGTTTGGATATTATTATTACACATTTTCAAAAACAAATCACCTGCAGCCGATTGAAGCTTTGGATGCATTCATGGGGATTGCCGATGACTTTAAAGGCAATCTTATTCAAAACTTTGAGTTAAATGCATTGAAATCAAAAAACAAGCAAAAGACCATAAAGCTTTCAAAAATAAGGGTAACATGCAACAGGCTTTTGAATTTCATTAAACATCCTCAAAACATTTACCACACTCTTTATCACAACATTTACAACAAGCGCCCGATAAACAACAAAAGAATCATGTTTGAAAGCTTTAGCGGAGACTTTTATTCCGACAGCCCCAAATACATCTATGAATATCTGCATAACCATTATGGCGATGAATTTGAGTATGTTTGGGTGATAAATGATAATAAGACTAAGATTCCCGGAAATCCCATAACTACAAAGCGGTTTTCACTGAAATATCACAAACTGATGGCAACATCCAAATATTGGGTTGTAAACACCAGACAGGCCGGCCGGCTGGTTAAAAGACCGCAGCAAGTTTTACTTTCCACATGGCATGGTACACCTCTTAAAAAACTTGGTTTTGATATGGGAAATATTTATATTCAAAATCCCCGAACAAAAGAGAGTTATATTCATGATTCGTCAGCATGGGATTATTTCATCTCCCCTAACAGATTTTCAACTGAAATCTTCAGAAGGGCATTTGCATATGATGGCGAAATACTGGAAACCGGTTATCCGAGAAATGATATCCTGTTTAATGCAGATGAAAGTAAGATCAACCAAATCAAGGAAAAATTGAACTTACCTGATGATAAGAAGGTTATCTTATATGCTCCAACTTGGAGGGATGACGATTCCTATGATGTGGGAAAGGTAAAATTCAAACTCAAACTTGATTTGGAAAAGCTTGAAAAGGCCATCAGCGATGAGTATATCGTTCTGGTTAGAAATCATTATTTGATAACCGATTCTGATGTTGACGACTATAAACATTTTGCTGTTGATGTAAGTCATTATGACGATATTGCAGAACTGTATCTAATAACTGATGTGCTTATAACGGATTATTCAAGTGTTTTCTTTGATTTTGCAAATTTAAGGCGCCCAATGCTGTTTTATATGTATGATTTGGAAAGATACGAAGAGGAACTCAGAGGATTTTATATCGATATATACAATGAGGTTCCGGGACCTATATTGAGAACCACCGATGAGGTCATTGACGCATTAGGCGATTTGGATAATATTAACGAGCAATACAGGAAAAGATATGAAGATTTCTGTGAAAAATACTGCAGTCTTGAAGATGGAGATGCAACAAAAAGGGTTGTCGAGAAGGTTTGGCCACATTGAACCTCAATATTCTCATTTTCTAAAACTTTATATAAAGTACAAAACAAAAATTAATTAAGAAGTTTGGTTTAAAGAAATTTTTAAATAATAATTGGGATTTGAATGACATTTATTAGTATTATTATTCCATTTGACACAGTTAAAAGATATTTAAAGGACTGTTTGGACAGTTTACGTGAACAGAATATTGATGATTGTGAAATAATTTTGGTGTTGAATGGTGCTGGGGAAAACGTTGACGATTTATTGAAAGAATATGATGACTTAAATATCATCATAAAATCATTCGATTCAAGCATTAATGTTTCAAAAGCAAGAAATGAAGGATTAAAAATTGCTGAAGGACAATACGTTTATTTCATCGACAGTGATGATTACATCTATCAGGACGCTTTGTCAAAACTCATTGACGTTGCCCAAAAAACAAATGCTGATTTCATTAATGGCGAGAGAATCAATACCGGTTTTATTAAAGAAAGATTTGCTGAAGAGATTGACAAACTTGCCGAAAAGAAAAAATATCCATTGCTTAAAGGCAAACTATCCGATGATGAATTTTCATCAAAATTGCTTGTTGGAGATAAGACCGATGATTTTGAGATATTGTCTGCATTGCATTGCCTGATTAAAAGGGATAAGATTGACGATTTGTTATTTGATGAATCAATTGTTTATCAAAGCGATTACGAATTTATGGTTGATGTCTTGAATCGTATGGAGTCATTTGCAGGTGTTGAAAATGCGATTTATGCAAAAAGAATTCGTGATGATCCGATTAATTTGAAATCACTTAACGATCAAATGGGTGGAGACAAATTTCTGATTTATGCTGAAAAGTTTAAAAAAGCGATTGAAAACATTGACCTTGAACCCTTAAGGGATGAATTCGCATCAAAGCTTTTTAAATATTACTATTCCAATTTTTCAGATAAATTTTATGCCAATCCCAATAAGAAATGGAGAAATGAATATTTTGACATTCTGGTTGGTTTGATGGTTAATATTGATTTCAAAAATTTATCATTTTACCAGAAAAGGGAGCTTAAAGCCTTAAAATCCCATGACAAGAATAAACTCAGGAAACTGCTTAAATTAAGAATCAATTTCAGCAAGCTTCTTGAAATGGATAACATGTGGCGCATAAAGGCTGCAATATATTATAAGATATTCAATAAAAAGGAAATTAATCAAAAGCAGATTATCTTTTGCAGTTTTCGGGGAGACTACTACTCCGACAGTCCGAAATACCTGTATGAATATCTGTATGAGAATTATCCCGATGACTTTGACTATGTGTGGGTCCTCAACGATAAGAATGTAAAGGTTCCCGGAAATCCCAAAAAGGTTAAAAGATTTTCTCTGGACTTTTATAAGGAAGTGGCTCGCTCCAAATATTGGGTTATCAATGGAAGGCAGTCAGTTGTGCTTGCCAAAAGAAAGGACCAGATAATTGTTTCAACATGGCATGGAACACCTCTCAAGAAGCTGGGTCTCGACATCGGCAATGTCTACACAAGAGATCCCTTTTTAAAGCACTCATATATTGACGTGTCAAAAGAGTGGGACTATCTTATTTCACCGAACCGCTATACTACAGATATCCTTAAAAGCTCATTCGGATATGAAAGGGAAATTTTTGAGTCAGGATATCCGAGAAATGATATCCTCTATAATGCAGATGAAAACAAGGTCAATGAAATCAAATCTCGGTTGAATATTCCAAATGATAAAAAAATCATCCTGTACGCTCCAACCTGGCGTGATGACGAGTTTGTTGACATTGGCAGTGTCAAGTTTAAGTTGCAGCTTGAATTGGATAAGCTTAATGAAGCTTTAAGTGATGAATATATTGTTCTGGTGAGAACCCATTATTTCATATCAAATAACCTGGATTTGAGCGGTGTTGAAGACTTCGCCTTTGATGTAAGCAGATATGATGATATTGCGGAGCTATATCTGATTGCGGATATTCTTATCA
>Ga0256407_10004787_pt1 | contig 22225 bp, 18 predicted proteins | sample RumenRJG_04DNA_FD_193489 | JGI IMG/M metagenome (GOLD analysis project Ga0256407, IMG submission 193489) | Bovine rumen microbial communities from Lethbridge, Alberta, Canada - RJG_04 | ecosystem: Host-associated > Mammals > Digestive system > Stomach > Rumen | place: Canada: Alberta... | reverse complement strand
TCCGGACACGAAGGACATCATGGAACTCTATTACATGTACCCGGATCTGTTCAAGGACGCTCCGGTGATGTTGCGTGACTTGGGCAAGCCGCGCAGTGGCGATACTAACTTGAACCCGGTAGCCTTCAAGCTTTACGAACACCTGGTCAAGCGCGCCGCCGGTGACGAGACGCTCACAAATCGCATTTTGCGCAGTATGCAGAAGGCGCATTACGATTCCAACAGCTTCGGGCATTTCGCCTTGAACTGGCAGGATTATAGCCACTTCACTTCGCCGATCCGCCGTTACGCGGACCTCTGGTGCCATCGTGAACTCGCCCGCAAGGGTAAGGAAATCGACGCCGAACGCGTGAACAGCGTGATTGAAGTTTGCGACTTGATTTCTGCAAACGAAATCAAGAACATGAAGGTGGAACGCATCGCCATCAAGGTGTGCAGTTGCTGGATTTTGAAGAGCCGCATTGGCGATAGCTTCGAAGCAAGCGTTACGGGCATCGAAGAATGGGGCATCTACGTTTCCATCGACGATCCGATTGCAGAAGGTCTTGTGCGCTACCGCGATATCACGGGCGATGACTTCTATGTGTTCAACCCCGACCAGGGTCTTGCATTTGGCAAGCGTAGCGGTCGCACCTTCCGCCGTGGCGACAAGGTGATGGTTCAACTCCTCAGAGTTGACCCATTGCGCGGTCAGGCAGACTTCAGCATCACCGAAAAGCTGAGCCCTGAACCGAAGAAGCGCCGTACCCGCGAAGATACCGAACGCGACATTCGCAATTTCAATGAAAGAGCTGACCGCGCCGCAGCCGCCGAAGCACTCGGCTATGTGAGCCAGCCGGACGAAGACGACGATTACGAACCGGAATACGTTTCTCGCGGTCGCCGTGGACGTCGCGATTTCGATGGTCCGATTTTCGAACGCACCAGTCGCGATTCTCGTGAACGTGGCGGTTTCCGCAAGGGACGTGACGAATTCGATGAAGGTCGCCGTTCTGACAAGCGTGGGAAACACGGAGGTCGAGACTCCCGTGATTTCGGCGAAGGATTCCACGTAGCCAGCGAACCACGCGAAGCAAGGCGTGGCCGCAGGTCCAGCGAAAAAGGTCGCGGACGCAGCAGCCGCGGAGGCCGCAGAGGAAGATAGCTGATGGACGCATGCAATAAAGTCGCCCTCTATGCCAGTTACCAAACCGGGGAAGACCTCCCCGGCTATGTCCGTTTTGCGCTCAAACATCTTGCCGAGACCGACTTCAAAGTCGTCCTCCTCACGAATCGCCGAACGCTTTCGAGCGACACCTACGATTTTCTGAAGGAAAATCACATCGAGCTTTTCCTCACCGAAAATCGCGGATTTGACTTTGGCATGTGGCGGCGTTATTTGCAACTGCAGGCGAACCGCACCGACGCAGCCGGCAACTACGTTCCCGGCGTCATCACGCGCGATGTGGAACGCTTGTTGCTCATCAACGATTCCATCGTCTATTACCAAAACAAATTCAAAGAATTCTTTGAACGTGCCGAAAAAAGCAATGCAGACGTCGTTTCGCTCACGAGCAATGACGAAATTGCGCCGCATCTGCAATCGTTCTTCTTGTACATGAAACCCGCCGCACTCGGCGTGTTCTTCTTGCACATTTTCGAGACGCCGGAGCAAACGGAATTCTACGATGTCACCCGCAAGCTCGAAGTCGGCTTAAGTGAAAAATTCACCGAAGCCGAAGTCATCATGGAATCGCTCTACCACACGGAACGTCCCGTGTTCTTCGCATACGACGAGCTCATCCAACAAGGCGCCGGTTTCGTGAAGCGCAAGCTTCTGGAACGCCGTTTCAACTACGAAGAAAAGAAACACTTCGTACGCCACCACGCCTACGATGCGCTCAACAAGGACTACACCGCACTCATTCTAGAAGCCGGGCTAGACGCAGATTTTGACGAGAGTTGGCTCCCGAAAAGCAACGAGACCCGCGCAGAACGCATCAAGGACTTTATCTGGGAAAAAGGTTTCCAGCTCGTCGGCTTCCCTGCCAAACGACTACTCGATAAAATCAAGAAAGGTGATTCCCGATCATAGTCGGGAATGACAAAATAAAAAGCTCTTGATGGAGATGCCCGCACAGAGGCGGGCATGACAAAATTCACATTATACGTTTACTAGCGTTCCTTAAAACGGTAAGTCGAATTCTTCCTCTTGGGCGCGTTTCAGCTGATTGCGGAGTTCAGTCGCGAACTTGCGCGGAACAGGCCTCGAAGGCGGAAGTACGTTCACGGAAAGTTCATCAGAAACACAATAATTTACGGCTCCATTTTCCGATACAGAGTAAGTGACGACTTTATAGGAATCGCCCATGCTCAATTCGTTCAAGGCCGCAGCCGATCCATCCTTAGAATTACGAAGTTGCTCACGGACTTTTTCAATCTGCTCTGCAGTAGACGGCGTATTCCACACAATCGCAAGCTGAGCGTAATCATTCCGCGGAATCTCTACAATGTCGCCTTGCTTAAAACGAATCGTCTTGGGGTCACGACCATTATAAGGTTCTTTATTGCATACCCTCAACTGTCTCGGGAGATTACTCGGTCCTTCACTTTTCAGCCACAAAGAACCATCTTCGAGGTAACGCCAGCACGAAACATAGTCTGTAGAGTGCATCAAAGATCCCAGCGGCAATTCCGTCACTAAAAAGCCATAGGCGTCATTTGATTTTTTCTTGACGATTTTACGAATACTCTTTTCGGCATCCGCCAAAGATTGATAGTACCCGACCTCACCTTCCATCAAATGGAAACAAGGGCAAACAGAGGGGTAAAATGCGAGCTCATCCTTATCAATACTAAAGCTCTCTTTTTTGCTAATCATATAGCGAAAAACGCGTAAAACGAACAGATTTGTATTGTTTTCGGACTGTTGTGGCATATATACCTCTCTTTTTATTCAAAATAACAGGTATAATTTATAAAATCGTACTGACATATAATGACATTTTGAATATATTTTTGCACCTAGCCCCTTTCCACAAAAAAGAAGCACATCAGTAAAGCAGGTATGGAATGAAGAAATTTGGTTTAACAGCGATTGGTTTTGCTGCTTTTGGGGCATCGTTATGGATGGCGGGCTGCGGCTCCGACGGAAACCCCTCTAACGGTGGCGACATCGACCCGAGCCAGCCAATTTCTCTTCTCGACACTTTGACCGTTCCGAGTGCAGCCAACTTGCCCGCCTGCGATGCAAGCCGAGAAGGTCGTGCGTTCTTTGTGCAAAATGAAAACTTACCACACCTTTGCGTAAAAGGCTCTTGGCGCAGTGCCGCAGACACCACAGATTTTAGCATCACATGCAGCGACGGATTTTTGCATGCTGTTGACAAAATTTCGTCAACCGGAACAATCGTCGGTAGCGCAGACACGGTCTTTGTCGAAGGCTTCGTTTCGCCGATGACAGGCATTGCACAAAAAGGGCCGTTCGTCTTTGGCACAAGCGTTACCGTCACCGAAGCAAACAAGGAATTCAACACCGAGACTTACCAAAAAGCAGAAGGCTGTATCCTCACGAATGACGGCCACTACTCCTTTAACGAAGTCCATTCGAATTCCAACTGCGTAAAAATCAGAGCGACCGGATTTTACCGCAACGAAGTGACGGGCAGAGTTTCGAACAATCCCATCACGCTTGCCGCAAAGACATGCTCGCCCGAACATGCGAACGTGAACATCCTCACGCACATTACCATCCCGCGCATCGAGCAGCTCACGATGAATCACATCGACTTTGCCGAAGCCAAAGCGCAGGCGGAGCGCGAAGCATTTGCCGCATTCGGAATTGACACAGTCATGCTTTATTCGCAGCCGTACTTCACCGACGGACGCACCGACAAGCCCGCTGCCGAAGATTTGGACATGTTCGGGAACAGCGAATACAGTGCCGCACTGTTTGCTATCTCCGCCATGATTCAAGGCGAGCGCAGCGAGAACGACATGATGAATCTCGCAAACAATCTCGCCGAAAACATCAAGGGCGATGGCACTTGGAACGACCAGAACTGGAAAATTCAAATTGCCGACTGGGTTGTAGGTCTCGACACGCTTTGGAAATACAACGACATCCGTAACAACGTTTCATCATGGGGCATGAGCATCCCGAACTTTGAGCGTTACATGCGCGCGTTTATCCCTATCGCTTACGGTTTCGAGCCATGCACTGACGCCAACGCAGGGCAGGTCACGTACGTCAATCAAGGTCAAAGCGCCCTTTTCGCAAACGACTACGAGCATGCTGACCATTCCAGAGTCCGATTCATTTGCGACGTGAGTTCCAAGGAATGGCGCATTGCACAGCCCATCGAAAAAGACACGGCTGGATTCGGCCCCGGCGAATACGACAAGGAAGTCCGCGAAGGCCGCGTGAATCACGACAACTATTACATCTTCGAGACCGCCACTAACGCCTGGCGCGTCGCCACCCTGCAAGAAGCCGACGGATTTACCAATCTCGTTGAAGTTTATGCAAATCTCAAGTCCGACGAAAAAGCGGTCTTCATCATCCGCCACAGCGAACGCACCGATGACACAGGCCCGAACGGACACTTGACGAGCAACGGAAAAACGTACGCCCGCAATTTAGGAAACCGCCTCGCAGCCGTTGCGAAGGAAGATTTTTACTACGGTTATTCGGGCTACACACGCACGCAAGAAACTTGCGAAGAAATCGCCATCGGTAAAGGCCAAACGGGCTACACGCTCAATATCCTCCCCTACATGGACGGAGCCTGGTATATCAAAAACGAAACCGCAGCCAACAACTACATCAATGCCGAAGGCGGCTGGGTCGTATTTTCCAAGTACGGCTTTACAGGCGCCTACCCAGACGCATTCTATGATTTAGAGACTCGCAGCGAAGAACTCTTGAAAAACAACATTCTCGCAAACCTCCCAGCCATGAAACGCGTAAACGTCATGTGCACGCACGATTACCTGGTCGTGCCGCTCCTCGCCTACACCACCAACGGTCACGCGAACGTGCGCTATTACGAAAAATGGCGCTGGGTCAATTACCTCTCGGGCGTTGCGATGATTATCTCCGCTGACGGTTCCGTGCGTTACGTCCCCGTCAAAGGACTTGAATCCGGTACGATGTAATTACTTGCGCTTCGCACGGATTTTCGGATCGAGCCTACGCTGTAACATCGTGAGCACACGAGTCAAAATCCAGATGATAATCAGGTAAATAATTGCCGTCATAATCAGCGGGAAGAAAGCCTCGTAAGTGCGGCTGCGGATAATGTCCGACGCCTTTGTCAAATCCAAGATGGCGATATAGCCCACCACCGATGTCATCTTCACCATGCTGATAAATTCGCCCTGGAACACCGGCAAAAAGTGGTGCGCCGCCTGTGGGAAGACGATCTTGAAGAACGCGCGAGGTTTCGTGTAGCCGAGCGCGAGCGCCGCTTCCATTTGCCCTTTATCGACCGCCAAGATTCCCGTGCGCATAATTTCGGCGGCATAGGCGCCAAAGTTCATGCCAAAGCCGATAATGGCAACCCACACGCCATCAAGCCCCGTACGTGCAAACACGATGTAGAACAGCACCATCAAAAGCACGACCGACGGAATCCCCTGCAAAAGGCGAATGTAGCCTAGCGCAAAAACATTCGCGTATGGACGACTCGAGAGGCGCAACATGCAAAAGCCAAAGCCAATCAGCGAACCCAAAATTCCCGAAAAGATAGAGATAAAGATAGTCACGCCGACACCCTGCGCCACAAGCTTCCAGCGGTCTTCACGAATAAATGTTCTCTCGAAGCTTTTCTTTAAAGAACCCCAAAAGGTTTCTTCATAAGGGGCAACAGCCTCTTCTTCTGCAGTCCGTTTTACAATGGCAACGACTCCACCATCATAAACAGGAGTAGAAAAATTAACGCTTCGCTTTCGTTCTGCGGTAACGGTAATCTCCCCCACGGCCAAATCACTTGCGCCAGACACGATCGACGGCAATATGGATTCAAAATTCATATTCACAATTTCAAGTCCATAACCATAAGCCTCACAAAAACGGACAACCCAATCAATATCATAACCAACAATAGCATTGTCCTTAATGTAAACAAACGGGGCTACCTCCACATTCGTGGCCAAGTGAAGTGTTCCATTGGTCGCTTTCAACTTTGACAAATCAATTTTCTTGAGCGATTCATCGGATCCAAACCAGACTGATTCCAAATCAGTTTGCAAACCTTGTTTGATAGAATTTTGAATAAATTCTGTCATTTGTGCACACAACTTTTCACCTTTTTCACTTTTTGAGAAAGCAAAGGCATAGTTAGCCTTTTCTAAAATCTTATTTACAATTTCAACTTCTTTACGACCTTCTACCAAAAGCCTTGCGGTAGGCTCATCAACTAGCATGGCATCCAATTTTCCAGCATCAATCGATTTGACCATATCAGCATAAGCATTGAAAAACAGGGACTTCGCTGTCGGGAAAAATTCATTCAATACTTTATCGAAGACTCCTCCTGTCATAAGGCCAATCTTAGCGCCATCGCGATTCAAGCTTTTAATCATGTCTTCAGGATTTTTCGCTACCTGTTGCTTAGCTTTACCATCAAGAATCTGCACCGCCATCACGCATTCCGAAACGTAAATAGGGTGCGATAGATAATTTTTCTCCTTGAATATAGGAGTTGCACTAAGCGTTGCCGCCGCAAAATCATACATTCCCGTTTCGATACCAAGAATCACCGATTCGAAAGCCACGTCATGGACCTCAATGCCGCAACCTTTTTCCTTGCAGAAACGCGCCATCAAATCCATTTCATAGCCGACAATTTCGCCATTCTTGATGTATTCAAAAGGCGGATTCACAGCACTTGTCGCCATTTTGTACGTAGGCATCCCCGGTTTTGCCTTCGGGAATTCCACGACCTTTTTTTCTTCATCTTCACCGAGCCAAATGTTATCAATCGAATCCAGCATTCCAGACAGATGCATCTTGTCGATAAATTCATCCATCTCGTCTCGGAGAGCTTTAGCCTTTTCATTCTTCGGGAAAACAATCACAATATCCATCGGTTCAAAATCGGCATGGATATAGGCAAGATTTGGATTTTCGAGCGCAGCATAGCGGATCACAGGTTCGTCATTGATAAAGCCATCCAGTTTGCCGTTCGCCACCATGTAAGCCATGTCCGGAGTAGACTTGTAATACTTGATTTCGGCCTTGGGGAGCATTCGGCGCGTTTCTTTATCGACAAAGACAAAACCCGTTTGCATTCCAAGTACAAGATTCTCGTTTTTGTTCATGTCCGCAATGGAATTATACTTGAGGTGCAATTTTCTAAATCGTAGCGGAACATCCTTCAATGCAGAATCACGCCCTTCTTCGTTGCCAATCGTATATTGCGGGTCGTTCAGCTGGGCCGCACTTTCAATTTTACGTACTTCTTCATCGCAGCCCGTCAACAAAACCGTCAAAGCAATGAGAGCAGCCAAATATTCGAGAATCTTTTTCATAACGCCCTCCTACTTGACATGGAAATGAATGACGGTCAGGCCATTGACAACATTTTGTTCATAATGTTCTGTAGCCACATCAATCAGTTGCCTAGAAATTTCGTCACAACAATCCAACGGATTCACGTTCGGTCCTGCGAATTCAAGCCGAATTTCTGCACGGCTGTTGTCTTCGGAATACTCCGCCATTAAACGGATGTCAGTACCTTGCGGCAGTTTGGGAACAAGCCCAAGCATCACCATTTCGTCGAGAACAAAGCTGACGTTCCGAACGGTCCGATTGTCCATCTGGTTCTTTTCAGCAAAGATCAGGAAGCGGTTCATAACGCCCATAAAATCAATATTTCCAACGACAAGATGTTCGTCAAACACTTTCAAATGCTTGATAAACAACCTCGTCTTTTCACGCTGCGGGTTTTCAAAAATCTGCTTCGGGGATCCCTCTTCATAAATCACGCCTTCGTCCATGTAGAACACGCGCGTCGAAATATCGCGGGCGAACTTCATTTCGTGCGTGACAATCATCATCGTGAGTCCCTGATTCGAAAGTCCCTTGATCACCGCAAGGACCTCCCCAATCATCGTCGGGTCCAAAGCGCTCGTCGGTTCATCTAGCAGTATAATTTCAGGGTCCATCGCGAGCGTACGCGCAATGGCAACACGCTGTTTTTGTCCGCCCGAAAGTTCTTCGGGCAAGTTATCCGCCTTATCCGCAAGCCCCACACGACGCAAAAGTTCCATCCCTTTTGCGCAGGCATCCTGCTTGGAACGGTGCAAAATATCCATCTGCGCGACCATGATGTTTTCAATAATCGTCAAATGATTGAACAAATTAAATGACTGAAATACCATCCCCATCTTGCGACGAATCGCAGGTACATTCGCCCCATGTGCCGTAATCGACTTTCCGTCAATCAAGACCTCCCCCGAGGTCGGACGTTCCAAAAGATTTATACAACGCAATAACGTCGACTTACCCGTTCCCGACGGCCCAATAATCGACACAATATCGCCACGATTAATCTCGGCATTGACATCCTGAAGCGGAGTCGCATTCGGGTACACCTTTTTCAAATGACGAATCGAAATCATCAAAATACCCTTTTCCCCTTAAAAAATGTGATATTTATCTATTTCCCCATTTAAATTATATCATTCCTTCCCAAAATGATACAAAAAGTTTACTTTTACATCAAAACATATATATATTAAACCGTACAGAAGGTCTTTAAGCATTATCCAGAGGGGAGCTTTATGGATATTGGAAATATGTCGTCCTGCAACGTCAGGGGTTCTAGCCTGTCGAAAAAAACGATAGGATTAACAGCTGTATTATGTTTATCTATGATACTTGGTGGTTGCGGTGACGACAATTCTTCTAGCGCTTCTGTGAACTTGAAAAACGCACCGATTGCAGAAGGCACAGCGCCCGCATTCTTGAAAAAAGGCGACAAGATTGCGCTCCTTTCGCCCTCCTACACAACACCCGATTCCACAATCCAAAAGACCGCAGATGTCCTCGAGGACTGGGGATTCAAGCCCGTCATTGGTAAGAGCGTCGGTAAGGTTGAAGCAGGCAAGTTAGCAGGCACCGCCGAAGAACGCGCCGAAGATTTCGAAAATGCGCTCAAGGACACAAGCATCAAGGCGATCCTTTGCAACCGCGGCGGCTACGGCACTATCCAGCTCGTTGATTTGATTGACCCGCAGCTCGTAAAAAAGAACCCGAAATGGGTTATCGGCTATAGCGATGTGACCACGTTACACGCCATGCAGACCAAGGCGGGCGTCATGAGCATCCACGGTACCATGAGTTCGAGCATTGCAAAAACCGACGGCAAGGATGAAAATAGCACGCTCCTGCGCGACTTGCTCAAAGGCGAAGTTCCGACGTACAAGGTTCCCAAGCACAAATACAACCAAAAAGGTAAAGCCGAGGGTATTCTCGTAGGCGGCAATATGGCAACATTTGTGCCACTCATCGGCGCTAGCAACATCGACGTTTTCCAGAATGACGGCATCATCCTCTTTATGGAAGAAATCGGCGAGAACTTGCGCAACATCGACCGCATGTTCCATTCCATTGAACTTCACGGCGTGATGGAGAACGTTAGAGGCGTTATACTTGGTGAATTTGTAAGCTCCGGGACCGACCTCGATTACGAAAGCACCGAAGCGATGCTCTCCAAGTATTTGAAGGAATACGACATTCCTGTGATTTGCGGATTCCCCGCCGGGCACGACGATATCAACGTACCGATCGTTATGGGATCCAAGGTGAAAATGGAAGTGACTAGCGACGGGGCTACAGTTTCCTTCGACATCAAGGGCGAAAAGAAAACAGTCGACACAGACAAGCTCACGACTCCACAATCGCTCCCCAAAGCATTGCTGAAAATGATGGCGGGCAAGACGTTTAATGTTGAAGAATAATTTTTGAGGTATTTTTATGTTTTGCAAAAAGCATGTCTTTGCGAACTTGCTTGGATGTACGGCGACAGCATTTTTCCTTACCGCGTGCGGCGACGATTCTTCGAGCGGGCCATCGTCTGAAGATTCCGCCATCCAGAAAATGTCCATCCGCGAAAAGGTCGGGCAGATGTTCTTTGTGCGCCCGGAAGCGCTGGACACAACCATCCACTGGAACGAATACGCGGAGCTCCCTGATTACAAGCTAGAGCAAGTCAACAAGACCATGTTAGCGGTCAACAAGAACTACCCTATCGGCGGCATGATTCTTTATGCGCACAACATTGTCGATGAAACCCAGCTCAAAAAATTCATTGATGAAATTAGAGAACTGAAAGGCTCGCCGCTCCTCGCCATTGACGAAGAAGGCGGTCGCGTCGCGCGCATTGCCAACAACGAAAATTTTGATGTGCCTAAATACGAAAGCATGGCCGCCATCGCAGAAAGTGACGCCCCGGAAGAGGCTTACAAAGCCGCTTTTACCATCGGGACTTACGTCAAGAAATACGGTTTCGACATTGACTACGCTCCTGTTGCGGACGTGAACACGAATCCAGACAACATCGTTATCGGTCCGCGAGCATTCTCGGATGACCCGGAGACAGCAGCCAAATTTGTGGTAAGCTATTTGAATGGTCTTGAATCGGCAGGCGTCATCGGCACGCTCAAGCATTTCCCTGGGCATGGCGATGTAAGCACGGACACGCATTACGGCTACGCTTCAACGGACAAAACATGGGACGAAATGCTTAAATGCGAAATGATCCCGTTCAAGGCGGGAATCAAGGCAGGCGCCCAGATGATTATGACCGCCCACATTGCCGCCCCAAACGTTTCTGGCGACGATTTACCGGCAACGTTATCATCGGTTATTTTGCAGGATAAACTCCGCGGCGAGCTCGGTTTCGATGGCGTTATCGTGACTGACGCCATGGACATGGGCGCCATCACCAAGCAATTCAGCAATACCGAAGCGGCGATCAAGTCCATCCAGGCGGGCGTCGATGTGGTGCTTTGTTCCAGAGAATTTACGCAGGTTTTCGACGCCGTTGTCAAAGCGGTCGAAAAAGGCGAAATCAAGGAATCGCGCATCGACGAAAGCGTCAAGCGAATTTTAAAACTAAAACAAAAAAACTAACAAGGAGTTGATTATGAATTTCAAAAACAAATACACTGCATTGATATTCACGTCAATGTCCGTTTTCTATGCTTGCGGAGACGATTCTTCGAGCGAATCTTCAAGCAATGCCCCTGATACTAAAACAGATTTAGTATCCTGTTACGTCTACAATGTTGTCGATGAAGAAAATGACGAAATCGACGAATCCTGCGTCGAAGTCGAAAAAGGCTCTTCATTCGAAAAAAGCATCAAACAAATGTGCGACGATATAAACGCAGACATTATCGATGGAGCAAAAGACAAGGCTGAATACGGGGACGGGTGTAGTACAAAGAACGTCCTCTACACTTGCGATGACGAAAATGCAAAGGAAAAATTCACCTACATCTATTACACGCTCGACGAAGACCGAAAAGCTTTAATCGTCAAAGGCAATGACAAAGCCACGTGTAAAAAACTCATCGAATTCGAACAGCAGGAAATTGAAGACGATCCTTACGACTTCGAAGAATCTGACTCGAACCCTGATGATGAATAAAACGCTATGAAATACAAAAAGAAGCTGCGGGTGCGGCTTCTTTTTGATTTAGATCCTTCGACTTCGCTCAGGATGACATTGCACAGTGACGGGCATGATCGCTCAAGATGACAAATGCGCGGGAAAGCCCGCGCATTTCAATTACTTCACGATTTCAGCATCCTTGACGTTCTTGCCCTTGAGCTTGGTAGAAGCTGCGGGCTTGTTGCCGTTAACCGGCGGGAACTTGCTGTAAATGTACTTGTACTGAGCAATGCTCCAGATGTTACCGATAATCCAGTAGAGCACGAGACCAGACGGCATCACGGCGCTGAACAAGAGCATCATGGCAGGCATCATCCACACCATCATCTTCTGCTGTGCAGGATCCATGCCAGCGTTGGAGCTCATCGTCACCTTGGTCTGGAAGTAAGTCGTTGCAACCATGAGCCACGGGAGGATGGCAAGGCCAGACGGCATGATGATAGGAATGCTGATACCGTTCCAGACAACGTCACTGCGGCTGAGGTCAGAAATCCAGAGGAATGCCGGAGCGCCACGGAGTTCGATTGCACGGCCAAGCACAAAGAAGAGACCCATGAAAATCGGCATCTGGATGAGCATAGGGAGGCAACCACCCGTGCAGCTTGCGAGCGGGTTGATGTTGTTTTTGCTGTAGAGTTCCATCATAGCGGCCTGCTTCTTCTGCGGGTCGGTACGGTACTTCACGTTGATTTCGTCGAGCTGCGGCTTGAGAGCAGCCATGCCACGCGTAGACTTGATCTGCTTCACGGTGAACGGAGTCGTGATACCGCGAACGATGAGCGTCACGAGGATAATAGCAATACCGTAGTTCGGAATGATGCTGTAGAAGAGGTTCAAGAGCTTGAGGAGCATCTTGCAAATCCAGACGAACCAGACGTCTGCACCGCACCAGCTCCAGCCACTCACGATAATCTTTTCGTAGTCCTTGTCGAGAGCGGAGAGTTCATCCCACTTGAGCGGGAGAATCATCAAGTCGTAGCTGAGGGACTGAGCGCCACGGAAATCGTCGGCAATCGTAAGCTTGTACGTACCCGGATCGACTTCGCTATCTTCGACCTTCATCGGCTTTGTCTTGAGCACTGCCGGAACAGCTTCGTCGAACTGGACCGTCATGGCAACGTACTTGCGACGAAGACCTGCCCAGATGACCTTGCCTTCAGTCGCATTGAAAGACGTCTGTTCGCGCGGCATTTCGCGTTCCACAGAATAGCGGTCGTTAAAGACGACTTCGCTGAAGTAGTAGGTGCCGCCACCGCCGATGCCCATGAAGCCTTTGGACTTCGGAATATCTTCAGTTTCCTTGAGGCCGCCCTTCCATGCGAGTTCATAGGCATTCGGTTGGAAGCCGATAAACTTGTTTTCTTGACGGACTGCCGGGCCTTCCTTGGTAAAGCCGTAAGAACGGATGACCTGGTTGCCGTTTGCGTCCTGGAATGCGAACTGGACCTTTGCGCTGTCGGTCACGACGATTTTTGCAGGCGTGTTGCCGAGTTCGAACATCGCTTCGCTCAAGTCTGCGTTGTCGAGTTTCAAGTCAAAGGCACCGAGCGTCGTGTCCTGGATGAGTTCCGGAAACTTGCCGGTAGAATCCGGGAGAGCCTTCACGATAACACTCTTGACCTTAGCACCCTTGTTGGTGAGGGTCATGATGAACTTGTCGGTTTCGACCGTCACAGAGCGTTCTGCAATTTCGGCCTTCGGAGCGACTGCTGCTGCGCTATCGTTTGCCACAGCAGGTGCAGCAGCGTTTTCAGCGCCACCGAGAACCGGTGCAGCCTTGATTTCAGGCGTCTTGCTCGGAATCACGAGCGACTTTGCGGAATCCGCGGCGACCTGCGTTTCAGCTTTTGCCTTTGCCTGTGCGGCACGGGCTGCAGCCTGCGCCTCGGCATTTGCGTTATTGACAGCCATCCACCAAATCACGATAACCGCGATAAGGATGGAACCAATGAGTGTATTCTTGTTCATTTTTTATCCTTAGGGGGCGGAACCGGGTCATAGCCGCCCTTGCAGAAGGGGTTGCATCTTAAGACTCTAAAAACCGCAAGATAGAAACCTTTGATGGGCCCGTGGAGGCGTAAGGCTTCAATTGCGTAGTTTGAACAGGTAGGTTGGAATCTACAGACCCCATGGAAAAAATAGGGGTGCACCAGTTGGTATAAACGGATGGGGACAATCAAAGCCGCCACCAGAGCATTTTTAAGCTTCTGCCACATCCGGTTGCTTGTCCCATTCCATCTTGTGGAATATTTTCTGGGCGGATTCACGGAAACGTTCAGAAGACATTTCCTTGGAATTGTCGCTCACGATAATCATTGCCCAGACGGGCTTTTTGATGTTCGGGACAATACCATAAAACAGTGGACGTAGGATCCTACGGCACTTATTGCGATACACGGCATTTCCGTTCTTCTTCTTAGCTAAGAAGCAGAAACGACAAAAACCGTCCGGAGCTTCAATCCATCGCATGCTAAAAGCAGGTGCGCGGAGAAACTTCCCTTGGACGGCTACTTGCCGGTAAGCGGGCTGATTGGGCAGCCGATAAGAACGCAGAGTGGCTATAAGCCAGCCCCGACTTACTTCTTATAGATTTCGTCGCTGACGGTGAGGACCTTACGGCCCTTAGCACGGCGACGGCTCAAGACAGCACGACCCCAACGGTCTTCCATACGGGCCATAAAACCGTGCTTGTTAACGCGCTTACGATTGTGAGGCTGGAATGTTCTTTTCATGATAAAAACCTTTCTATGAAAACAGAATTTTTTGAGACTCAAATTTAGTAAAAAGTAGGTATTTATCAAGGGGTTACTAGCGACGTAAAGGGCATTTTTTCACCCCTAACGAGACTCAAACAGAAAGCATTCAGCAAAAACACAATGTATTCACAAGATATAAACAGATATTTTTAGCAGTAGAACAGCGAATACAAGATTCCAGTTACTAGGACGCAATTAATACAAGAACTGAATTTTTTGCAATAAAGGCATTTTCAGGAAAGAATCTACTAGTAACTAGTAACTAGCAACTACCAACTTGCATTTCCTTTTATATCTTTTAATTACATCATAGACAATAGCGTAAAAGCAGGATTTTATGGAACTCACTCCGCTTGATATCAGAAACCAGACTTTTCACAAGAAAACACTCAACGGATACGATCCAGAAGAAGTGAAAGCTTTTCTGGAGACCACGGCAACAGCGTTCGAAAATATGTTCCGCGACCGCACGAACTTGACCGAGCGCCTGAAAGTCGCCGAAGAACGCGTGAACTACTACCGCCAAATCGAAAAGACGATCCAGGACGCCGTCGTCACGATGCAGCGCACGATTAACGAAGTCAAGGCATCTGCCGAAAAGGAAGCGGAAATCATCATCGCCGAAGCAAAGGCACGCGCCATGCGTGAAGTCGAGAGTATCAAGCGCGAAAGCGAAAACCTGCGCACAGAAATCGAGCAGCTCCGCCAGCTCCGTACAAACTACTTTATCCGCTGCCGCGCGCTCATCCACAGCCAGGACGAGCTGCTCTCCGCCATGGAAAACGACCAGCAAAGAGATTTCGAGGCACCCGTCGCATCGCAAAACGACGGCATAGCCCTCACCTAGCGCATGTCATGAGAATAAATATCAAAGTACACGCACGCAGTAAACGTGAAAGCATAACGCAACAGCCCGACGGGAGCTTCAAAGTCGAAGTCAAGGCGCCGCCAGTCGATGGAGCCGCGAACGAAGCCATCTGCGAACTCGTTGCAAAGCACTTTCACGTTCATAAGCGAGACGTTTCGGTTGTTATGGGATCAACAAATAACAAAAAAGTCATCGAAATATTGGGGATATAAGATGAAACGTCAGTTAAGAGCAACCATTCAGGCAAAAATCCTAGGGCTTGCCATCGCCGGTTTAATTATTTGCACACTCGCTTTTGGAGGACTTTGTCTGCACACCACAGACAAAGTTGTTTACGAAGGTACAGAAAAGAACCTGCATAGTCTAACAAGCATCGAGACCATCAAGCTTAACAACAGACTAAAAAGCGTCGAGCAATATGTCAACACACTGAACATAGCCATCACCGGCATGCTAGACAGCATCGAGCAACTGACTGACGAAAAACTACTCGCTGATTTCACCGAAAAAAGCCGTGAGCTAATCCGCCTTACAATAGGGAACACCGAAAAAGCCGTATCCGCCTACTTGCGATTCAACCCAAAGCTTGCGCCGCCGACTTCGGGCGTCTTCATGGCAATGACCGCAACAGACCATGAACTCAGATTTACAGAACCCACAGATTTCTCGAAATACAGTCCGGACGACGCCGAGCACGTCGGCTGGTACTACATGCCCATCAGAACCAAAAGGCCGATGTGGATGAAGCCCTACCTGAACAAAAACATCGGCATATACATGATTTCGTACGTCATACCGATTTTCAAGTTCGACAAGGAAATTGGCGTTGTCGGCGTGGATATCGACTTCGATTACCTGACTCGTGAAATTGCGGCCATCCGGATTTTCGACAACGATTATGCCTTTCTTGCAGACAGATTCGGCAACATCCTTTTCCACCCAAGCATTCCCAAAGGCCATCAGTTTACACCTCCCGACAACAGCCTTATCATCCATAACAGGCTTGCAAACGGAATGGACTTGACCTTCGTCATTCCCAAGACGTCTATTTCCGCAAACCGTGACAACCTCATCAAGAATCTCATCCTCATCACGATGCTGATTCTGGTCGCCTTCATTTTCGCATCGTCCATTTTTGCAAGTACGCTCACCAAATCGATCAAGCTTTTAACCGACTACGCCAACCGTCTCATCGACGGGAAAATGGGCATCAAATTAAACATCAAGCGAAACGACGAAATCGGAGATCTCGCAAAGAGCTTCGTCAATGCCAAAATACGCCTCGCCGAAACGATGGGAGAAATCAAGGGTCTCGCATTCAGAGACCCCATTACAAATGTGCGTAACAGGAATTCCCTTGATCATTACATCAACGAATTCAATATAAAAGTGTCCTCCGGCGAAATCGGATCTTACGGAGTTCTCGTCACAAGCATCGACAATCTTTTCAAGATCAAGAACAAATTTGGAAATCCCAAAGCCATTACACTTTTGCAAACCGCAAGCAAGCTTATCTGTAGCACTTTTGACCACAGTCCCGTATTCAGAGTCAGCGACGATGAATTTGTCATCATTCTCATGAACAACGACCTGAACGATCATGAGAATCTACAGAAAAAGCTAAAAGAAAGCGCACAGAAAACGGCCTCCGCAGAAAATCCGTGGGAACAGGTAATGTTATCTATAGGCACGTCCATTTGCAAAGACGCCCAAAGCTCTTCATTGTCCGAGCAGCTCGTCATTGCAGAGAACGACATGCTGAAAGATCGAAAAGAAATCGAGTAAAATATGAGACTTTCAATCCAGTCAAAAATTTTAATCCTTTCATTATCGAGTACGCTCATCGGCACTCTTTCTCTTGGAGTTCTCAGCACACTGTTCATCAGCAGAACTACCCAGCGGAACTCCATGCAATACATGAAGGACCAAGCCGATCATGAAGCCGCAAAGCTAAACCATTTATTCGAATCACACGAAAAATATACAATGGCTGTAGCCGCTGGCATTTACTCTCAGATAAACGAAGATTCTACATTTTTGACGGATTCAAGTAGTTTTATCAAGAACATCGAAGGGATCAAAGAACGCCTCAGTTCAACCATCTACAACCTCACAAACACAAAAAGCGTCTATGTAATATTCAATCCTGAAATTACACGCGTAAACAAGGGCGTTCTACTCGTCAGAGATACTCCAGAAAGCATATTCAAGCAGCACACGATCACCAACGTCAAGCAATACAGTCCATCTGACATGGAACATGTTGGGTGGTACTACAGGCCCATCATGAGTGGGAACCCGGTCTGGCTGCCGCCTTACTACAACAAAAATTTCAATTCATACATCATTTCCTACGTCATTCCAATGTTTGTTGACAACAAGGAAATCGGCGTTGCAGGAGTCGATATTGACTTTGAACTTTTAACGAAGCAGCTTTCACAAGTACACTTCATGAGGAGCGGTTTTGCATTTCTGGAAGATTCCGAAGGCTTAGTCGTCTACCACCCGACACTCCCCAACGGCCTCACGTTCAAGCCCGAAGATGACCAGGTCAAGATCTCCGTTCCACTAAACAACGGCATGACGCTCGTCACCGTAGCGCCCGTACTTGAGATTAACGCAGAAAGGAACAAGCATCTTAAGCAAAGCATCATTTTCATTTTAATTTTGCTGTCATTTACAACCGCCATTACGATATTCTTTGCACGAAGCATCACAAAGCCGCTCAAGAAGCTCACCACGGAAGCAAAGAAAATGATCACTGGTGACATGAATGCGGAATTCAACATCAAGCAAAACGATGAAATTGGCGAACTCGCCAAGAGCTTTGCAGCGGCAAAATTCCATATCAGTCAGCACATGAAGCAGATGCAAGGGCTTGCTTTCTTGGATTCGCTCACTGGTGTACGCAACAAGATGGCTTACGACAATTACATTGCCGAGTTCAAAAGCCGTATTGAAAACGGCGAAGTAAAATCCTACGGTATTGCCATTCTTGATACGAACAACCTCAAGGAAATCAACGACACCTATGGCCACGAAAACGGGAACGCCTACCTCGTGAACTCCTGCAAGCTGATTTGCCAGATTTTTGCGCACAGTCCTGTCTTTAGAATCGGCGGCGATGAATTTTTAGTCATCCTTCTCGACGAAGACCTGGACAACCATCACGATCTCTTAAAGCAGCTCGAGGAAAGCATGGACTTGACCAAGAAAGCCTCTTTCCCGTGGAAACAGATTTCGATTGCATGCGGGATCGGGATTGCCACCTACGCAAAAGCAACGACGATTGCAGACACGTTCAACAAGGCCGATAGCGACATGTACAAGAACAAGCGGGCAATCAAGATTGCAGAACACAGACCGCTCAGCCGCGACGAACAAATGCACGAAGCAAGACATGCGGCAAGTGAAGGGCATTCGGATAAAAGCGACGCTTAAACGAAATACGCGCGAAATGCCGACGAGACTCGCCGCAAATCAGGTCCTGTTCTTGTATTCCTTAGGCGAGCAGCCGGTGTATTCCTTGAACGCCTGCGCAAACTTGCTGGAGTTTGTATAGCCCACACGGCTTGCCACTTCCGCAACATTGAATTTTCCTTCCAGCAAAAGCTGGGTGGCTTTTTTCATGCGGTACGTCTTGAGGTACGAATATATGGAATCGCCGTACGCCAGCTTGAAATACTTCTTCATTTGCGTCGGACTCATCTCGATTTGCTTGGAGAGCTGTTCGAGCGTCAAATGTTCCTCAACATTTTCGCGGAGGATTTCTCGCAGGAGTTCCATTTTGTCTTTGTACACACTCGGAATCTGCGCCGCTGTTTCGTACTTGGCTTCGGAATCGAGACGGCTCAGGAAGAGGATGAGTTCGAGCACCTTGATTTTAAAATACGGCAAGCGGATGTTTTTGGGGAGCCTGTAAAGCTCCGAGAAAATGTGGCTCACGTGCTCGCTTGACGGGAGCTTCAACGGGAGCGTGAGCGGCTGGATTTTTTCAATAAGAGCTGCAAAATCCACACCGACCGCCTTGAACATGTTCATGAGTTCACACTGGCAGCGTTCCATCGAGAACACGACGGCAATGCCATGGTAGCAATGCACCGGAAACTTGAACGTCTTGCTTGCAGGCATACTGTCGAGCAAGACAAGGCCGTTCTCTTCCATGGATTTTGGCATGGATTCCGAATTCAGCCATTCTGAGCTGCCGTTATGACAATGGAGCACAATTAAGTTCTTGCCTTGGTTTTCGAAATTGAAAGTAAATTCCTTCAAGTGAAAATTGCTGTAAAAAACTTGCAGACCCGGCAAAACGTTATAGTTTAGAAGATGCCCAGTCCCGGTTTTATTTTGCAGCATATAATGGGAAAAGAAATCTGTATTCTGGATTTGAATCAGATTCTTATCGGGTACGGGCTTTATCATAATCCTCTCTCAAAAAAAATTAGGCTTGACCAAGTATTTTAGTTAAAACCAATTTTATTAGTTTAAACTAACTTAGACCAGCCTAAAATTTAAGCAATTTTATCTAAAACGGCAAGAGACGCTATTAAAAGAAATACTTACCTTTTACCCATATTTGTGTGTTTTTATTGTAAGTTTTGAATGTTCCACGACGGCCGCCAAGGATATCAGAACCCAACGAGACCGTAATCTGATCGTTCAGCAGGTAATCAGCGGCAGGACGAATGTAAAAACTCACATTATCGATATCATACATTCCATAGACCGAGAGCTTAAGCGTATTATTCAGCAGTTCCTTGGACACTCGCGCTGTAACCATTGAAGTGTTCTGTTCCATGCCCAATTCCCTGCGATAATCCATAATAACCTTATGCATGTACTGCACCATGAATGTCCAGTTATCACCGGCATACCAGTCCAATCCAAGCAATGCGTTAAACGTCTTACGCAATCGGTATCTGCGGGAATCGTTCAAAGCGATCGGCTCCCCGAAATATCCGGCCATTTCACCACGAACGACGAATTCACCCACGGGTATCGAGAAATCGCCACCGAGAACGTACATCGGCTTATACAGCCCCTTGATCAAAACGGAACCCGCCTTCGGGTCGTATTCCGTAATCGTCACAGGGGACTTGTTGAACGTACGCAGCGCCGTAAGCGAGAAATCCAGATTTTCAAGGAAGAACCGCAAGCGTGTACCGACCTCGCTGTTTTTTATATGCTTTTCAGGAGTCCCGCTCAAGTCCATGCTCGCATTGGGCGGCAAAGGCATCGTCCACGGATTATCCTCACCCGAAGGCATCACGAAATACTCCGGAACAGGCACAAAGACGAGTTCAGCAGAGAAGCTTTCGCCAGGATACTTGAGGTTGATCGCATTCACGGGCACACGAATATCGTCGTAATCGTTTGCCATGAATTCCGTGTAGTCCATGGGCGAGATCAAGTCCGTAATGCGCAGCCCATCGGCAACGCCCCACGTGATAATTTGACGGCCCGCCTTGACTTCAAGGTATTTGCCGGCGTAGTCAAGATACGCTTCGCGAAGGAACGCACCAGTCTGTTCGTCAATGATGCCATTATAAGCAAGATTTACGCTCGAAAAGAGCGAAGCCTCGCCGTAATTCGCCCGCATTTCAAGACGGAGACGCGTCCGCGAAGACATGATCTTGTACGGACTGCTGAGCTGGAGCGCATGGTACGTATCCACAAAGCCATTCAACTGAAGCGAAAGTTCGTCCTGCGCATGGGCAGATAAGGCAAATGCCGCGGACAACAGCGCGAAACTTAATTTTTTAAACATTTTAACCCTCCTTAAAGGGAGATGCCCGCGCAAGGCGGGCATGACAAAGCGGCAGGCACGGGAACCAATCCTTCACTGGATCCTTCGACTTCGCCCTTACGGGCTCCGCTCAGGATGACACAGGACAATACTGTCTACTTCCTACCGTCTACTTCCTACTAACTACAACCCGCGTTCCAGCTTGTTCACAGAGAAGATCTTGGAATCGAGCTGGATGTTGTATTTCGGATCGAGGAAGAGGAGTTCTGTGGAGTGTCCCGTCTGAACATTCTTCATTTCCATCTTGCCGACCGTCCAAAAACCGTCAACCTTCTTGATGTCCGAAGAGACCATCTGGCGGTGGAGCTTGCCGAGCTTGTCGTAGAATTCAACCTTTTCAACGACATCGCAATCCTTGCGAATCCAGACGAGCTTCTTGGAGAAGATTTCGCCATCCTTCTTGGGAGTCGATTCGACAACATAGTAGTCAAAGCCGTTGGCAGATTCTTCGCGCAAGAGCTTATGTGTATCTTCATCAACATTGCGCTTGCCAATATCATCGTATGTGAAGTCGGAGCCCATGAAGTAATCGGTCTTGGAGCTCTTTCCGCTGATGCGACGTGTCTTCTTCAAAGCCGGCAGATAAAGCCACTTGTCATCTTCCTTGTTGACGTCATCGTAGTTCACGGTCAAGAATCCCGTGCCCTTCACGTCGTTGGGGTACAGGAAGAACATGATGGTCTTGGTATCTTCGCCGACATCCATTGCATAAGAAGTAATCTTGCGGACGCGGGTATTTCCGCTCTTGTTCACGAGCTTCATTTCCATCGAGGAAGAACGCGTATCGCCATCCGGGCGGTTCTTGACCTTGACCATGATGTCACGGGCATTCGTCTGAGCCATGGACATTGTACTGAGAGCGACAATGAGCGTCGCAGCAATTTTTGAAATTTTCATAAGATCCTCCTATTTTCCGAAAATTTTAAACTTCTTGATTAAAAGCGGTGTCACGAACAGGTCGGCAAGTAAAGCCGAGACAAGGCCAACAAACACCACAAAGCCAAAGTTGAACATCTGCGTTGCAGCCGAGGTGGTAAAGCCCGCAAATGTCGCTACCATGATAATTGTCGTCATCACAAGAGCAGGTCCTGCGGCGCGGAACACCTTGAGAATGGAATCGGTGTAATCCTTG
>Ga0256407_10004786_pt1 | contig 22228 bp, 22 predicted proteins | sample RumenRJG_04DNA_FD_193489 | JGI IMG/M metagenome (GOLD analysis project Ga0256407, IMG submission 193489) | Bovine rumen microbial communities from Lethbridge, Alberta, Canada - RJG_04 | ecosystem: Host-associated > Mammals > Digestive system > Stomach > Rumen | place: Canada: Alberta... | reverse complement strand
AATAAAGGTCCAAACCCATACATAGATATTTTCTTTCTTCGGTACTAATTGGTTCACCTCATTATTAATCTTTATTAAGATTATTAGCACTCTTAGCTTCCGGCTGCAAAACTAAAGGGGTACTAAATGAAAAAGCGCTCTGGAAATAATATTCCAGAGCGCTTTGGCTGCTGAATTGTGTCGCGAGCAGGCGAGTAATTTAGGCACGGATTGACACGGCTGACTCGCGCAGATCGACGATGGCTCTGTCGAGTGCTTGGAAAGGACACAAAAAAAGGGACTCCGCTGAGTCCCCATGTTACTAAAAAAACTTGTAATCTATTAACCTTAAATTTGAGATTGCGCATCTCGCGATGAGCGGAACAAATCTTTTGACGGCACAAAGATAAACATTATTTCCGGATATTCCAAAAAATTGTGAGGAAATCGTCGAAAAAAATTACCTTGTCGCGCATCTGTTAGTAATTCGCCCTCATCCACTCGATGATCCTGAGGAAGAAGGTAAGGGCAGACACCTCGTGATTGGTGATGCCGGCTTCCTTGGTCGCTTTGGCGCTGTACTCCCCGACAAACTCTTCTGGGTTGATGCCGTTGGCCTTGAGGAACTTGCTCATGGCGTAGAAGTTATCTACTGGCACGACATCGTCTTTCGTGTCGTGGAAGAGCATGATGTCGAAGTCGCTGCGAGGTGTCCAGCCACTGGTGAGCGCATCGACGCTGAAGGCGGCACTGAAACGTCGCGACAGGGGATTGCTGGCATTGAGGAAGGCGTCTGTGAGGAGATCGCTCGTCTTCTTGGTCTTGATAAGCTCTTCGTCGAGGGGCCTGCGCTTGTACTGCTTGCTGAGGAACCAGTCATCGAAGTTCTTGGCTACGGGATCCTTCAGGTAGTCGTGGATGTCGTAACCCAGGCGGAAGAAGTGGTTGTAGGCGTAGAGCAGGTTGCAGACGGTGCTGGGCATCTCGGTTTCACCGTTGGTGACGGTGTTAAACATCGAGTTGATGTCGTAGGGACCGTCGCCAGCGAAGGCTCGTGTCACCTTGATTTCAGGATGGCGCTGTGAGATCTCACGCAGCACGCCCATCGTGGTCTGTCCGCCCTCTGAGTAGCCTGCGATGACGAAGTCGTTGTTTTTCTTCACTTTAAAGTCTTCTATCAGTCGCTTGGCAGCGAGGTAGGCATCGAGCGAGGCGCGTCCGTTGGCCCGTGAGATACAGTAGGCTTGCGGCTGTTTCTCGGTGATGCCGAAGCCGTAGTAGTCGGGGGCTACGACGATGAAGTCGGTGAGAGAAGCGCCCGTAGGGAACTCGATAGCGCCGCGCGAAGGTGCCTGCGTGGTTTCGTAGATCGTGAAGTGGTTGTAGAGCAGGATGCCGTGGAAGGGCTCATTATCCTTGATCAGCGACTTATTGACTGTGATGGTGCCACTGAGTGTGCAGGGTTTGCCGAAGGGATCGACTGATGGGTAGTTGAACACGTAGTTCATGTGGTTGGGGAAAAGCAGCACGGGGATGCTGTCGGTGATGCAGGGGCGGGGAAGGGTAGATTTCGCCATCCAGTCCTGGATCAAACCGCTGTTGCTGCTTCTGGCCTTGGTGAGCGTACCTTGATGGGTAGCATTGCTGAAGGCGACACTGCCTGAGCCACTTTTCATCTGGATCTGCCCGATATTGACAAAGTCGTTGTGGCTGTTGTCGCCGCGTGTGCGAGACGGGGCATAGGTAGTGCCTGTGGCAGGATCGGTCAGGATCACCTGTCCTTCGGCTGTCACCTGCCATAAGAACGGGGCATCCTTCGGACCACCGTAGATCTCGAGCGGCTCGTTGAAGGTATCGTCAAACACGGCCAGCGCGATGTAGCCCGTATGGTCGGCCTTGGCCTCCACAGCGATAAGGGCACGGTTGAAGGGCTTGCCACTCTCAGTCACGTCTTCATAGTCGAACTCTTCATACCAGAGGCCGATAAGACTCTCTTCCATCTCCTGCTGGCTGGGGGATGAAGGGTTGTCACTTTCGTTGGTGCAGGCGCTCATGCCTAGCAGGAGCATTGCAACTGCAAACATTGTAAGGAATTTCTGTTTCATCTTTCTAGTTTTTATTTCTTCATTGACAAAAATACGCAATTTCGGCGAACCTCCCAAATATTTCTGAGGAAAAATCAAACAAAATCAGCAAAAAGGCGAACATGACAGGCTTTTTCTAAAAAACTTGCTGAAAATTTTGGTTTTTAGTGCCTAAAATCGTATTTTTGCACCACAAGATATTTTTGCAGCATGATGAAGAAGTATCAGGTTTCGATAGTGATGGCGCTCCTGGCAGCTGTGTTGCTGGGCGGATGCGCTACGAGTGAGGAGCGGGCGGCTCAGAAGGCTGAGCAGGTGAAGAAGGTGACTGCGGCGCTGAACAGACGGCAATACAAAATCGCCATAGCACGCATGTACCCCATGAACGGTCCATCGAAGACGGTGACGTATGGCTATTCGGTGGAGGTGAAGAATGACTCGCTCTTCTCGTATCTGCCGTATTTCGGAAGGGCTTATAACGTGCCTTATGGTGGCGGTAAGGGACTGAACTTCTCGGCGCCTATCGGGAGCTATCAGGAGGAAGTGGCGAAAAACGGCAAGCGGCGTATCGAAATAGGACTTACAAACGAGGAGGACACCTACTTATATATATTAGAGGTGTTTGACAACGGCAGTTCAACGGTCAGCGTGATGTCACGCCAGCGGGAGCAGATCTCGTATTCTGGCGATATGGAGTTTGACCGTTAAGACAAGACAGGATATAGTAAGGGCTCGCAAGTGTGTGACTGCGGGCCCTTATTGTATGGCGACTATTGGCGGTCGTCGATGTTATCGCCTTCTGTGGGGCTCATCTCTTCCTTGAAGTCGGTGATGCCGGCCTCGACGAGGATGTTGTACCAACTGATGAGCTTCTTGATATGGCTGTTCTGCACGCGGTCTCTGTCCCACTCGGGCAGCACCTTGGTGAAGTATTCGCGCAGTTCCTCGCCGCTGGCTTTCTTCTCGTTGATGCTGGCCTTCTTGCCGTCTTCGAGCTTCTTCATGTTGTCGAGTACATCCATCAGGGGAATGTCGTCGGTCTCTGTGAACATAGCGACGTCTGCCAGCGAGGTGATGCGGTCTGTGGCAAAGGCGGGCATGCGCTTATGGGTGGCGTCGAGGGCCTCTACGATAAGGTTGTTGTTGCCTCGACTGACTAATTTGTAAAGTCCGGGCTTGCCGGAGATGGCTAAAATTGTTTGTTGCATTGTTGTATGATTTTATTTAATTGTTGATCGATATCGGTCTGGCCGTCGTTGACAATCTCGAAGTCGGCACGGCTGACTGTTTCTTCCTGCGGCAGCTGGCGCGCCATCCATTCGAGGACTTTCTCGCGGGTGATATGGTCGCGGTCCATGACGCGGCGGATGCGTACCTCTAGTGGGGCAGTGACGACGATGACGCGGTCCATCAGGCGGTAGATGCCCGATTCATACATGATGGCGCTCTCGAGCCATTGCAGGCCGCTCTCCTCGAAATCGCGGAAGACGGCGGGGTGGACGATGGCGTCGATGGCCTGGGCATTGGTCTCGGAGGTGAGCAGGAACTGTGCCACAGCGGCTTTGTTGAGTTGCCCGTCGGCTGTATAGGTGTCGGGACCTATGAGGGCCGTCAGCTCTCGGCGGATGTCGGGAGAGGTGCGGATGAGGCGCTTGGCGGCGCTGTCGCAGTCATAGACCGTGATGCCTCGCCGCTGCAGTTGTCTGCACACATAACTCTTGCCGCTGCCTATCCCGCCTGCGATGCCTATCTTCATTCGTTTTCTGATTCTATAAGGTAATCGACGAGGGGCGTCTCGATTCTGACACGTGAGATGCCGTGAGGCACGTCTTTCAATGAGATGCGGCATTTCTCCGTAGGATTCTGCTTGATCTCGTTGTAGTCTGCCACGATCGTGAAATCGTTGGGCGTCAGGTTGCGGTAGGTGTTGATACCAGTGACAAAGGTGACGCTGGCCTTCGACGGGAAGGTGCGCAGTATCTTGCCCTCTGGCATGTTGATGCCTTGAACGGGGATCCCGTCGATGCGCTCTTCGGTGAGCACATCCGTGAAGAAGGTGACCCTCACGTGGTCGGGAACGATCTTCACTCCCTTCATCTTGGTGAGTCGGCAATCAATCCGGAGTGTATCGCGGAAATTGGCATAGTTGAGCGGCTCTGTGTAGATGATGCTGATGCTGTCGAGCTTATCGTCAGCGGCATAGATGGTGACGCTGTCGGGCGAGTAGTGGACGCGGGAGATGAAGAACAGCTCATCGGGAATGACACGTCCGCTCCATCTGACGGGTACTTGCTTCTTCGTACCATAATTATAATAGAACTCAAGCTTGTCTTGCTTGACAGAGATGATCTTGGAACTGCTCAGCAGGCGCTGATAGACAAGTTTCTGGAGCTCCTGTGCTGACACATGACCTGTACCGTTGTTATGGGTATATTTGCGGAACGGGACTTTGACTTCTTTAAGATAGTCACCATAATTGTAGGCGAGCAACACGATACCCTTGTCGCGGATGGTCATCCTGATGGTATCGACATCATCAGAGGTCAGGACAGCGTTCTTCGGTATATCTGTTACGGTGAAAGGAACAGCAAATTCCTGTTCGTAGGTCTCGTTGAGTGTCAGTGACAGCCAGAAAGCGCCTGACAATGCGAGGAAGAACAGGAAAATGAGAAACTCCTTGTTCGCTCTGCTGAACAGAAAGTTACTGAAGAAGTGCCAGAACCGCTGAAGTTGCTTCATTTCTGCATGGGCACGTTGGCTGTATCCTTGAAGACATAGCTCTTATCGACGGTGATAACCACGTCGCGGGCAATCTTGACGTCAACGGTATTCTTGGTCAGGTCGATGCTCTTGACGGTGCCATAGATGCCGCCGCCGGTGATGACCTGCTGACCCTCGGTGAGTTCGTTCTGGAACTTCTGGATCTCTTTCTGTTTCTTCTGCTGGGGCTTGATCATAAAGAACCACATGATGGCGAAGATGGCCACCATCATGATAATCATGCTCATGCCGCTACCTTGTGCTGCCTGAGCAGCTAATACTAAGTTCGTCATAATGATTTATCTGTATTTTTTTGTTGATTATTCCTTGTCGTCCTTAGGGGCTTCGTCATCCTTGCTGACTTTTTCGTGCTTGTCTTCCTTGTTGTGACTTCCCTTGAACTCTTTCTCCTTTCTCTCCTTGGGTGCCTTTGGCTCCATGTACTTGGTGAGCCTGCCGGTTTGGATGAGGTTGCGACAGATGGTGTCGAGCATGCCATTGATATAGCCGCCGCTCTTTCTGGTGGAGTAGAGCTTGGCGAGTTCGACATACTCGTTGATCGTGACGCTGATGGGGATATTGGGGAAGGTCATGACCTCAGCGATGGCCAACTGCATGAGGATGATGTCCATGTAGGCCAGACGCGCGAAGTCCCAGTTGCGTGATGCCTCGCTCATGTAGCGCTGATACTGGTCAGCATTGAGGATGGCTGCGCGGAACAGTTTGCGGGCGAAGTCTTTCTCCTCGTCGCTTGACCATTCGGGAAGGAGCTGTTCCTTGGCACCGTTCTGTTCGCTGAAGCGCTTGATGGTCTTTATCACGAAGGTATCGACGATGTCTTTGTCGTCGTTCCAATAGAGGCTCTGGTCTTCGAGCAGAGAGTCGAGCTCGTCGTTGTTCATGATGAAGGTCCTGTAGAGCTTGCGCCATAGTTCGCGGTCGGCCTCGTAGCTGTCGGCCTTGTCCTCCATATATTCCTTATATATATCACTGCTTTCAATCTGCTCTAAGAGCTGTCCGACGAAAACCTCGTTCTCTGCCCAAGTGATTTTCTGGTTGGCGAGAAACTCCTGCAGCATCTTGTTGTCGCTGAGCTGGAGGGCAAAGCGGTTGAGGATGAATTTCTGCGATGGCATGGGCGTACCTTCACGGGCTGCACGCGTCTGGATGACTTCCAGCCTGCGCCCGGCTTCTTTGGTGACGGCCACGATTAAGGCCAGGAGATAGTTGTAAAGGTCATAAGACTTAGAGAGACTGAAGAAAAGTTCCTTTTCAGCCGTATCGATGTTCTTGTTACCGTTTTGATAGTAAGCGTAGGTTAACTGAACAATCTTGATTCTAATAATTTCCCTATTGATCATCTCACTTGATGTTTAGTGGTTTATACGATAAATGCTAATTAATTCTTATTAATTTGTTGCAAAGGTAGATATTTTTCCCGTATGATGCAAGAAAAAAGATGAAATATTGAGTTTTTTTTAGTAAATATTTGGTTCGTAAGGGAAAATATAGTACCTTTGCACCGCTTTTTCTCAAAGGCACAACGATTTTTCGTGTGATGGCGAATTAAGCAATAAGTATTAATCACTTAATTTAGAGTAACACAATTATGAAAGAAATTAGCGTAAGTGGCGAGAAGCGTGCCACTACTGGCAAGAAAGCCGCAAAGGAGCTCCGCAAGGAGGGTCTTGTTCCCTGTAACCTCTATGGTGAGAAGAAAGGTGAGAATGGTCTGCCCGAGGCAGTAGCATTCGCCATTCCTGCTGCTCAGCTGCGCAAGGTGATCTATTCTCCTAATGTGTATGTTGTGAATCTGACCATCAGTGGTGAGGCTCACAAGGCTGTGATCAAGGAGCTGCAGTTCCATCCGACAACAGACGCTGTGCTGCATGTTGACTTCTTCGAGGTGAATGAGACAAAGCCCATCACAATCGGTATCCCCGTGAAGCTGACTGGTCATGCTCAGGGTGTGCGCGATGGTGGTCGTCTGAGCCAGGCTGTTCGCCAGCTGAATGTGACCGCTCCTTATAAGCAGATTCCCGAGACTCTTGAGATCGACGTTACTGCCCTGAAGCTGGGTAAGGCCATCAAGGTTGCTGAGCTGAACTTCGAAGGTCTGGAGATTGCTACACCTGCACAGGTTGTGGTATGCTCTGTGAAGGCTACACGTGCTTCTCGTTCTGCAGCTGCTGCTGGTGAGGATGCTTAACCACTGAACCGCAAGGCACATGGACAAATTCTTGATTGCTGGCTTGGGAAATGTTGGTGACGAATACGAACTGACCCGCCACAATACAGGCTTTATGGTATTGGACGCTTTTGCTAAGGCGTCCAATATTCATTTTGAAGACCGTCGCTATGGCTTTGTGGCAGAGACATCGCTCAAAGGGCGGAAAGTGATACTGCTGAAGCCCTCTACATTCATGAACTTAAGCGGTAATGCCGTCAGGTACTGGCTGAATAAGGAGAATATCGACCAGAGCCGCCTGCTCGTTATCAGCGACGACGTGGCGTTGCCGTTGGGAGCCTTCCGACTGAAAGCTGGCGGCTCCAATGGTGGTCACAATGGCCTGGGGCATATCCAGCAGCTCATTGGTCAGAACTATGCCCGTCTGCGTATGGGCATCGGTAATGACTTTCCGCATGGGATGCAAGTGGACTGGGTGCTGGGCAAATATGACGAAGAGGAACTCAAGATGTTGCAGCCGAGTATCGATACGGCTGTTGAGATCATCAAGAGCTTCGTCTTGGCAGGCATCGACCTGACGATGAACCAATATAACAAACTTGGTAAGAAATAGCATGGGTGACGTAGCAAGAATAGACAAATGGCTCTGGGCGGCACGCATCTTCAAGACCCGCTCTATCGCTGCGGATGCATGTAAGAACGGACGTGTCACCATCAACGGGGTGAATGTGAAGCCTTCGCATACGGTAAAGGCGGGCGAGACCGTCGCCGTGAGGAAACCGCCTGTGACCTATTCTTTCAGAATCCTGAAGACCATAGAGCAGAGGGTAGGGGCTAAACTGCTGCCTGAGATATATGAGAACGTGACGACTCCTGACCAGTATGAACTGCTGGAGATGAACCGTATCAGCGGTTTTGTGAACCGTGCCCGAGGAACGGGGCGCCCTACGAAAAAGGACCGTCGCCAGATGGATGCCTTTGTGGGGCCATCATTGGAAGGGGATTTCGATACCTTTTTCGGTGATGACTGGGATGAAGAAGACGAAGACTAGGACTAACATAGAAATAAAATGCTGCTTAACATTGTTTATATCATTGTAGGCATTGCCCTTGTATTGTGGGGTGCCGACCGTCTGACAGAAGGTGCGAGTTCATTGGCTCGCGGTATGCGTGTGCCTGAGATCATCATTGGGCTTACCATTGTGGCTGCTGGTACATCAGCGCCGGAGCTCTTCGTGAGTGTGGTATCGGCTCTCAAGGGAACGTCGGATCTGGCCGTCGGAAATGTAATTGGATCCAATATCTATAACACGATGCTGATCGTAGGGTGTGCAGCGCTGGTCGCTCCGATGACGGTCACGCGCTCGACGGTGAAAAAGGATATTCCCTTTGCTGTAGGTGCCTCTTTGCTGCTGTTTATGCTCTGCTTCGACGATATGGACTCGCCTCATCTCTGGGGTAACGAAATCACCCGTAGCGACGGTTTCATTCTGCTGGCATGCTTCGTGGGCTTCATGATCTATACCTTCATTGCTGCCGATAAGGAAGGCTTAATGCCTACAGAGGAGGAACTGGAGGAAAACAAGGAGCAGCCCAAAGACTACTCGAAACTGTGGCGCAATCTCTCGTTTATCGTGCTGGGACTGGCTTGTCTGATTGTTGGCAGTAATCTCTTCGTAGATGCAGCTTCGTATGTGGCTTATCGCTACGGGGTGCGACAGAGCGTGGTGGGTCTGACTATCGTGGCTGGTGGTACATCGCTGCCCGAGCTGGCCACAAGTGTAGTTGCTGCCTATAAGGGCCGTTCGGAGATTGCCATCGGCAACGTCATTGGCTCTAACGTGTTTAATATCCTGATGATTCTCGGTATCACTGCGGTGGTTCATCCTCTGCGGATTATGGGTATTACGATCATCGACCTGACCATGATGCTGGTGAGCATCGGACTGTTGTGGCTGTTCGCATTCACCAAGTTCTCTGTCTCGCGTAAGGAAGGTGCAGTGTTGCTCTTGGGATTTGTCGTCTATTTAGGATGGCTATTCTATTTGCTATAATTTGAATGATAGGGGTACTTGCTAACGTCGGTGAAAAGATACCGGCTGACCCCCTTTAACAAAACAAGAAAAATATGAAACAGAAAAAAGAACAGAAGATCAGTGTGCTGTTTATGTTCTACAGCATACTGTTTTGCGTCTGCCTGATTACGGCAAACGTGCTTGAGACAAAGCAGATTTCACTAGGACCGGCGAACATGACAGCAGGCCTGATCGTGTTCCCGGTAAGTTACATCATCAACGACGTGGTATGTGAGGTGTGGGGCTATGGTCGTACGCGCATGCTCATCTGGTTAGGCTTCGCCATGAACTTTATGTTTGTGATGTTTGGCGCAATAGCCGATTGGATTCCTGGTGCTCCCTATTGGCACGGCGAAGAGGGCTTCCACCAGATTTTCGGCTTGGCACCCCGTATTGCAGGCGCCTCGTTCCTGGCGTTTGTTTGTGGCTCGTTTATCAATGCTTATGTGATGAGTAAGATGAAACTGTCATCGTCAGGCAGGAACTTCTCCTATCGTGCTGTGATGAGTACCGTGTTCGGCGAACTGACAGACTCCATCATCTTCTTCCCGCTTGCACTTGGCGGGGTGATTCCCTGGGAGGAGATGCCGTCGCTGATTATCACTCAGGTAACCCTGAAGACACTCTATGAAATCCTCGTGCTGCCAGTGACTATTCGCGTGGTGAAATTTACAAAACTCCATGACCATGAGGATGTCTTCGACCGTGATATTGCATATAATATATTTAAAGTAAAGGAAATATGAGAGAGCAGGAAGGATTGCAGGCGCTGGGAAAGAAGACGGAGTATAAGTCGGATTATGCGCCGGAGGTATTGGAGACATTCCAAAATAAACATCCCGAGAATGATTACTGGGTGCAGTTTAATTGCCCAGAGTTCACGTCACTTTGTCCTATTACCGGACAGCCCGATTTTGCGGAAATCAAGATCCTTTATATGCCAGGCGAGCGGATGGTAGAGTCGAAGAGCCTGAAACTCTATCTCTTCAGTTTCCGTAATCATGGCGATTTCCATGAGGATTGTGTGAATGTGATCATGAAGGATTTGGTGAAGTTGATGGATCCCAAGTATATCGAGGTTATCGGCCTTTTCACGCCACGTGGCGGCATCAGTATCTATCCTTATGCCAACTACGGCCGTCCTGGAACAAAATACGAACAATTAGCAGAGCAGCGCCTATTAGCCTATCAGGTGAAATGATAATTAATTAAAAAAAGTCAGATGAAAATGCAGTTATTCGGATAATAATTGCTATATTTGCACTTCAATAAATACTATTATCAGCTTTAGATATGGCTAAGAAGAGAATACAGTTCAGTCTCGTATATCGAGACATGTGGCAGAGCTCGGGTAAGTTTCAGCCACGCAAAGATCAGTTGGAGCGCATTGCGCCAGTAATCATCGATATGGGCTGTTTCAGTCGCGTTGAGACCAATGGTGGTGCCTTTGAGCAGGTGAACCTCATGGCGGGCGAGAACCCCAATGCTGCTGTAAGGGCTTTCTGCAAACCTTTCAACGAGGCAGGTATTAAGACCCACATGCTCGATCGTGGCTTGAACGCTTTGCGTATGTATCCTGTGCCAGACGATGTGCGTGCCTTGATGTATAAGGTGAAGCATGCTCAAGGAGTGGATATCCCTCGTATTTTCTGCGGTCTGAACGACACACGCAATATTATCCCAAGTATCAAGTGGGCCAAGGAAGGCGGTATGACGCCACAGGCTACGCTCTGTATTACGACGTCGCCCGTGCATACTGTGGAGTACTATACTCGTATTGCCGACGAGGTCATTGCTGCTGGTGCTGAGGAAATCTGCCTGAAGGATATGGCGGGTATCGGACAGCCTGCCATGCTCGGAGCACTGACAAAGGCCATCAAGACCAAACATCCTGACATTATCATCCAGTATCATGGTCATTCGGGACCTGGTCTGTCTATGGCTTCTATTCTTGAGGTTTGCAATAATGGTGCTGACATTATCGATACAGCCATCGAACCGCTTTCATGGGGCAAGGTGCATCCGGATATTATTTCCGTGCGCTCGATGCTGAAAAATGAGGGCTTCGAGGTGGCAGACCTGAATATGAACGCCTATATGCAGGCCCGTACCCTTACGCAGGAGTTCATCGATGATTGGCTTGGCTACTTCATCAATCCTGCCAACAAGCACATGTCGAGCCTGTTGCTCGGCTGTGGATTGCCTGGTGGCATGATGGGTTCGATGATGGCCGATCTTGGAGGTATCCAGACAATGATCAATAAGTTGCGTGCCCAGAAGGGCGAGCCTGAGCTGACGATGGATGATATGCTTGTGAAGCTGTTCAACGAAGTTGAATACGTATGGCCGCGCGTAGGTTATCCTCCATTGGTGACCCCGTTCTCACAATATACCAAGAACATCGCGCTGATGAACTTGCTTACCATTGAGCAGGGCAAAGGACGCTTCGTGATGATGGACGATGCCATGTGGGGTATGATCCTCGGCAAGAGCGGACGCATTCCAGGAGAGATCGCACCAGAACTTGTGGAGCTCGCCCAGAAACAGAAACGCGAGTTTACCGATGCAGATCCACATACACTCCTGAAGGACGCACTCGACGACTTCAAGAAGGAAATGGACGAGAACGGTTGGGACTATGGACAGGACAACGAAGAACTCTTCGAGCTGGCCATGCACCCAGAGCAGTATCGTGCCTTCAAGAGCGGACAGGCAAAGAAGCAGTTCCTTGCTGACTTGCAGAAAGCCAAGGATGCCAAACTTGGAGGCGGCAAGATCTCCAAAGAAGAGATTGACGCGCTGAAGCATGCTAAGGCTGATGCCGTGAAAGCACCGCTGGCAGGACAACTGTTATGGGGCTTCGGTGGTGAAGGTGTACTCGCTCCTTGTGTCGAACCGTTTATCGGCCAGAAGTATAAAGAAGGTGATACATTCTGCTATCTTCAGACCAAATGGGGTGAGATCGTAGAGATACCTGCAGCTCTGGGAGGAAAGCTTGTAGATATCAGCGTGAAACCCGGACAGCAGATACGTCAGGGAGACACTATCGCATGGATTGAACGTGAACAATAGTATGGACTATCAAGCTATTTTAGATAAGTATTATCCGTCGGAGAATGAACTCCGGCGGATATTGTTAACGCACAGCCGACAAGTAGCCGACAGATGTCTGCTGATAGCAAAGACGCATCCAGAGCTGCGACTCGATACTGCTTTCCTTGAAGAGGCTGCTATGTTGCACGACATTGGTATCTTCCGTTGTAATGCCCCTGGCATCCAATGCTTTGGTACCGAGCCTTATATCTGTCATGGCATCATTGGGGCTGAAATCCTGCGGCAGGAAGGATGGGAGAGACATGCACTCGTCTGTGAACGCCATACTGGTACAGGACTCACCAGGGAAGATATCGAACAGCAACAGCTGCCGCTTCCACACCAAGACTATATGCCAGTGACGCTGGAAGAGCAGGTCGTTTGTTATGCGGATAAATTTTATTCCAAGACTCATCCCGGTAGTGAACGTACGGTGGTAGATGCTATGCGCAGCTTGGAGAAATTCGGCTGGGACGGCGTCCGCCGCTTCCAAAAGTGGGTTGATATGTTCGAATGAATAGTGAAAAGTGAATGGTAAAACGTGAAAAGTGAGGGTGAAAGCGTTAAATTAAAACAAGGCACGACAACTTTTCACACTTCATTTTTCACTTTTCACTTCTTTTTCGTACCTTTGCAGCCGTGAAACAAAGATTTCCCGTCATATTGATCCTTAGTGCCTTCATTCTGATGATGGCCTGCTCACCATTCTCGCTTCATAAAAACGAAGCGTCGAAGGAGAAAGAGGCCTCCTCATTAGGAGCGTTGAGGGATATGGTGAATTCGCCAGAACTTGAAAAGGTGGGTGAGGCAGCCCTACCAGTGCTTGACAGTTTGGCGGATGCTGGTTTGCTGGCTGCAAAGCAGGGGGATGTTAAGGCAGACTCGCTTCATGCTACTGACAAAGATACAACGCAGATAACCTCCGAGAAATCACTTGATGCCTCGCCGCTGAACGAAGCTGCAGCCAAACTGAAGCGCGACACCACGACGATGGATTCCTTAGAACTGGCTATCTACAAGCATAATAAAGCCATCGATGACTCGTTGGCCCTGGATAGTATCAATCGCAGCCGTAAGAATGGTATTGACTCTCCTGTGGAATATTCGGCTGACGACTCCTTGACTTATAGTGCTGCTTCCGGACTGGCTCATCTTTATGGTAATTCGTCGGTGAAGTACCAGAATATGGATCTGGCCAGCGAGCAGATTTACATGAGTCTGGATAGTAACCTCGTACATGCGACGGGTAAGATGGATACCACCACTCATAAACTGGTTGGAACTCCGGTTTTCAAAATGGGAAGTGATGAGTATGAGAGTGACACAATGGCCTTTAACTTCAAGACGAAGAAAGGCTTGATAAGTAATGTATATACCCAGCAGGATGAGGGCTTCCTTACCAGTGAGCTGTCGAAGCGTGGTGCCGACGGTGAGATGTTCCTCCAGCATGGTCGCTATACGACCTGCGACGATCCTCATCCTGATTTCTATCTGGCGATGTCGAGAGCAAAGGTACGTCCAGGCAAGGATGTCGTATTCGGTCCGACTTATCTCGTCGTGGCTGATGTGCCGATGCCTTTTGCCATCCCATACGGATTCTTCCCGTTTACCAAGAGCTACTCCAGCGGTTTTATCATGCCGACTTATGGTGATGAGACAGACCGTGGCTTTTATTTGCGCGATGGTGGTTACTATTTTGCCATTAGCGACAAGATGGACTTGAAATTGCTGGGTGAAATCTATACTAAGGGCTCCTGGGGTATTTCGGCAACTTCGAACTACAGAAAGCGTTATCGCTATGGTGGTTCTTTCCTGATAAGTTATCAGAATTCGCTTCACGGGGAGAAAAACGTGGACGACGACTTTTCGAAGGAGACCAGTTTTAAAGTGTTGTGGAGCCATAGGCAGGACCAGAAGGCTAACCCTTATAGCAGCCTGACGGCCAGCGTCAATTTCGCTACGTCGAGCTTTGAGCGTAATAACCTGAACTCCATGTACAATCCCCAGGCGATGACGCAGTCGATCCGAACATCATCCGTAGGATGGCAAACGTCATTCTCAAGCATTGGAATGTCGCTTACTTCGACGTTTAATCTCAATCAGAACATGCGAGATTCAATGATTGCTCTTACGCTGCCTGACCTGACCATCATGATTGCACCTTTCTATCCTTTTAAGAAGAAAAAGGCTGCAGGCGATCCAAAGTGGTACGAGAAGATCTCAATCGCCTATAATGGACAGATCAAGAATGAAATCAACACAAAGGAAGACAAAATCCTTCACTCCAGCCTGAGTAAGGACTGGCTGAACGGTATGTCGCACACGATACCCATTAAGGCCAGTTTCACGCTTTTCAATTATGTGACGCTGACACCGCAGTTTAATTTCGCTGACAAGACACTTTTCCGTAAGGTTAATAAGTCGTGGGATGTAGCGGATCAGAAAGAAGTGGCGGATACCGTAAGTGGATTCTATAACCTCTACAACTGGAATCTGAGCATGAATATGTCAACCAAGCTCTATGGCTTCTGGATTCCAAACAGAAAGCTCTTTGGCGATAAGGTACAGGCTATCCGTCACGTTATTACGCCGACAGTCAATTTTACGTATGCACCAGACTTCTCAGCTGAGCGCTATGGTTATTATGCGACTTATCAGAAAACAGATGCTGACGGAAAGGTAAGTCTTGTGCATTATTCTCCCTTTCAGGGTGCTGCTTTCTCCCCTCCGGGAAGCGGAAAGACAGGCATGGTCTCCTTTGACCTGAGTCATAACCTTGAGATGAAGGTGAAGAGTGATGACGACTCTACTGGTTTTAAGAAGATATCATTAATCGATGAGCTCAGGACAAGCATGAGCTATAACTTCGCTGCAGATGTCAGACCGCTGAGTGACTTGTCAACCAGCCTGCGTCTGAAACTCTCGAAGAGCTATACGCTGAACTTGAGCGCAATCTTTGCATCCTATGTCTATGAGGCTGATAGTGTTGGTGCTACCCCACGCGTTAGTGAGCATCAGACCTATTGGGCTAAAGGTAAGCTAGGTCGTTTCCAGGGTATGTCTCAAAACCTTTCATATACGCTGAACAACGAGAAATTTGGTAACTTGATCAAGTGGCTGAAAGGTGAGAAGATTGAAAAGAAGGATGATAAAGGCAAGAAGAAAGGCGAAGAGGACGAGTGGGATAACAATGTGGATACAAACATCGACAAGGATATGGAGAAAGCCAAGCAAGGAGCCAAGAAAGGTGATAACGCCAAAGCAGACACCGATGAAGATGGCTATATGGCCTTCAAGATGCCTTGGAGCATAAGTCTTGGATACGGTATCAACATGAGTGAAGATACAGACGTGAAGAAGTTCAACTATGATACGATGCGTTATCCCTATAAGTTTACGCAGAACCTCAATGTCAGTGGTAACCTCCGTATCAGTGACGGTTGGAACATAACCTTCTCGTCGGGTTACGACTTTGAAAACCAGAAGATATCCATGACGACAGCTTCGCTCAGTCGTGATCTGCATTGCTTTAATATGTCCTGCTCAGTTGTGTTGGCTCCCTACACAAGCTATAATTTCTCTTTCCGTTGTAACGCAGCGACGCTTACTGATGCTCTGAAGTACGACAAGCGCAGTAGCTATTCGAATGCTGTGCGTTGGTATTAGTCATTCATATAGTTAGACTAACTAAAAACTAAATTACAATATGGCAGAATTACCATCGATGATCAAAGACTTGGCCCTCATCTTGATGATGGCTGGTGTCGTGACGCTGATTTTCAAGAAACTCAAACAACCATTGGTATTAGGCTATATTGTCGCTGGTTTTCTGGTGAGTCCGCACATGCCCTATACGGCGTCTGTGGTGGATGTGGAGAGTATTCATCTTTGGGCGGACATCGGTGTGATGTTCCTTCTTTTCTCGTTGGGACTTGATTTCTCTTTCAAGAAAATCCTCAGGATGGGTGCTTCACCTATTATATCTACTTGTACCATCATTTTCTGTATGTCGATGCTGGGACTGGCTGTTGGAAGAGCTTTTGGTTGGGGACAGATGGACTGCATATTCCTTGGGGGTATGTTGGCTATGTCATCAACGACGATTATCTACAAAGCTTTCGATGATCTGGGACTACGTCAGCAGCAGTTTGCGGGCTTGGTGATGAGTGTACTGATATTGGAGGATATCCTGGCCATTGTGATGATGGTGATGCTGAGTGCCATTGCTCATGGTAATCTTGAAGGCGGGCAGATGTTGCACTCTGTGATGAGCATCGTATTTTTCCTCGTGCTATGGCTTGTGGTCGGTATCTTTGCCATCCCTTTGTTTCTCCGTTCGGTTCGTAATCTCATCAACAACGAAGTATTGCTGGTGGTAGCCTTAGGTTTGTGCTGTGCGATGGCTGTCCTATCTACGCAGGTCGGCTTCAGTTCAGCCTTTGGCGCCTTCATCATGGGTAGTATTCTGGCTGAGACCATCGAGGCGGAACGTATCGAAAAGTTGGTGGAACCAGTCAAGAATCTCTTTGGAGCCATTTTCTTCGTTTCGGTAGGTATGCTGGTTGATCCCAAGATATTAGTGGAGTATGCTATACCTATCGCCCTTCTGGTATTGACCATCTTAGTAGGACAGAGTGTCTTCGGCACATTCTCGTTCATGCTTGGCGGAGAGTCCTTGAAGTCGGCTATGCGTTGCGGCTTCTCTATGGCGCAGATTGGTGAGTTCTCGTTTATCATTGCTTCGCTGGGCTTGTCCTTGGGCGTTATCAGTGATTTCCTATATCCGGTGGTGGTGGCTGTATCGGTTATAACCACATTCCTCACACCTTACATGATACGGCTTGCCACACCGGCTTATAACAATTTAGAGTCTCACTTGCCCAACAAACTCATCAACTCGCTGAATCAGATAGCTGTAGGCAGTCATCATACGCAAGAGCAGAGCAAGTGGAAGAAGCTGCTCACCCAGATGGCAATTAATACGGTGGTCTATTCGATTCTTACATCGGCTGCCATTGCGATGATGTTCACTTTCGTGCTTCCTTTTATGCGCGAATTGTTGCCGGGATGGGAACTCCATTGGTATGCTAATGCCGTAACGGGAGTGTTGACGGTTCTTGTCATTGCCCCATTCTTGCGAGCAATGGTGATGAAGAAGAATCGTAGCGAAGAGTTCAGGGCGCTTTGGGCAGAGAATAACCGCAACCGCCTACCTCTGATATTTACCATTCTTGTGCGTGTGGTGATTGCGGTTGCTTTCATCTTCTATATCTGCAATTACCTCAGCCGTTTCACTAATGCGCTGATGATAACTATCGCTTTAGTCGTCATCATCTTGATCATCTTCTCGCGTTGGGTCAAGCATCGCAGTATTACGCTTGAAAGACTGTTCGTTCAGAATCTGCGCTCTCGTGACATTGAGGCGCAGGTGCATGGAAAGAAACGCCCTCTTTACGAAGGTCGCTTGCTTGATCGTGATATCCATATAGCGGAGTTTGAGGTGCCCTCTGATTCGAAATGGATGGGGCAGACCTTGAAGCAACTGAATCTGGGTAGGAAGTATGGTGTCCATATCAGTAGTATTCTGCGTGGTGGATGGCGTATCAATATCCCTGATGGCGACTACGTCATCTTCCCTGGCGACAAACTTCAGGTGATTGGTAGTGACGAGCAGTTCACGTCTTTCCGTGAAGCGCTGGAAAAAGAGCGTCTGGGCGTGGATGCCAATTTCGAGCATCGTGAGATGCTGCTCCGCCAGCTGATCATCGGCCACGATAGCCCGTTTGTCGGCAAGACCTTGATAGAGAGCGGTATCCGTGATTTCTACAGTTGCATGGTGATAGGCTTGGAAGAAGGCAAGCAGAACCTGTCATCCTTCCAGCCTAATCGTAAGTTCGAGGAAGGTGATATTATATGGGTCGTAGGTGAACGTGAATCACTTGACGCCTTGTTGCATGCCCATTAGTCGTTGAAGCCTGCTGTCAACTCACAGATGCGGACAATCACGCGCATGGCCTTTTCCATCGATTGGATGCTGACAAACTCATATGGGCCGTGGAAGTTGACACCTCCTGCAAAGATGTTAGGGCAGGGGAGACCCTTGAAGGACAGTTGTGCACCGTCGGTTCCGCCACGGATGGGCTTTACCTTGGGAGCCACACCGCAATCCTGCATCGCGTGCAATACAATATCTATCACGTGCATCTGCGGATCAATCTTTTCCTTCATGTTATAGTATTGATCCTTCACCTCTGCTCTTACTGTACCTTCACCGTACTGCTCATTCATTTGCATGACGCATTTCTGAATCAGCCGCTTGCGGTCTTCAAACTTGCTGCGGTCATGGTCACGTATGATATAACTTAACTTTGCCGACTCCACGTTGCTTTCAATGCCCAGCAGATGGAAGAATCCTTGATAACCCTCAGTGGTCTCTGGACGTTCGTCTGCAGGTAGCATCTGTGCGAACTCTGTTGCCAGCATGTTGGCATTGACCATTTTCCCTTTGGCATAGCCTGGATGGACACTCACGCCTTTCATGTAGATCTTGGCACTTGCAGCATTGAAGTTCTCGAATTCCAATTCACCAACATCTCCACCATCCATCGTGTAAGCCCATTCACAACCGAACTTCTCCACGTTGAAATGATGGGCTCCCATACCAATCTCCTCGTCAGGATTAAAGGCGATGCGGATGTCGCCATGCTTTACCTCAGGATGGTCACGTAGCCAGCACATCGCCTGTACAATCTCTGCAATGCCTGCCTTGTCGTCAGCACCGAGCAATGTGTGTCCGTCAGTCACAATCAAGTCTTCGCCGATGTGCTGGAGCAGTTCTGGAAATTTCTTTGGACTGCTGATGATGCCTTCGGAAAGCAGGATGTCGCTACCATCGTAGTTCTTGACGATGTGCGCTTGTATATTGGCACCTGAGCAGTCAGGACTGGTGTCATAGTGTGAAATAAAACCAATGGTAGGTATCTTTCCTTTGGTATTTGCTTTTAGGGTGGCATAGATGTAGGCCTTGTCGTCCATTTCTACGTCGGAGAACCCTTCACTGTCGAGTTCTTTTTTCAGGTATTCTGCAAAGAAAACCTGTTTAGGGGTACTAGGCACGGTGTCGCTGTCCTCTGCTGACTGCGTGTCGAATTTGGTGTAGTTCAGAAATCTTTCGGTAATGTCCATATTGTTATTTCAGTAGTTTTGCGATTTGGGTATCATTGGCTTCGGGTAGGATAGTCCTTAGGTGCTTCGCCATCCGGTCGTATGATGCTTCGGGCGTACGTTCGCAGCGGCAGGCCTCCCTACCCAGCAATTGCTCGGGAGTGTTTAACAACGACCAGCCCCAGCCGTATTCCTTGCCGTGCTTGTCGGTGGGATACACAAAGTCCTCTGTTACGATATAGCAGCCCATCTGCAGGCGGGTGACGTAGCCGTCGAATCTGCTGCGCATTTTGGGCCCTGTAAATCCGCAGGCTGCACGCAGTTGTCGTGTGATGAGGCTACCTTGCTCGCGTAGTGTCAGCAGGATGGTGTCTTCGATACTGCCTTCCTCGGGCACAGGGTGTTTACTGCGACGGTAGTTGAAGAAATCGGGCCACCACTCACGGCTGATGTAGCCTGCCTTCCCAGCAAAGAACTTGCCATAGACGCAGTTGCCTTCAGTCACAATCTGCCCCTTCCACTTCCACATCGGCCAATCCCAGCCACCATCAGGGAATACCACATAGCGGCAATCGTCAGTCACCACGTCTTCTGCCGAAAAACCATGGATGCCGCTATCCAGCAGAGGCAGAAATCCCACTTGCTGGATAAACGCCGACAGTTGCGCTGCAGAGTATATGTCCTGATGCTCCATTCTTTTTTCCTGCAAAGGTATGAAGAAAAAGCGAGACTGCAAAATTCTCTTGAATCTTTTTGCCCATTCCGAAAATCTTCGTATCTTTGCCATCGAAATATTTAATGATTACGATAGAGATGAAAAAGCAGTTTATTTTGTGTTTGATGGCGCTGGCGTGGGTATTCGCTTGTCCGGTAATGGCCAGTACAGGTGCCAATGTAGAAGAAGATGAGGATCCGATGCAGGTCTTCGTTGGCAGACAGTACACCGATCCAACCAATCTGCTGGTGAATCCTAAGGGAAAGATTGTCGCAAGCAATATCGAACTTGAAAACTTGATAGATAAGCTCAACGAAGTGCTGGGAGAATAAATGAATACGGCAATTTATACTCTTACATCTGAATTACATGACGAGGTCGCAGTAAGTGCTGTAACCAAGGAATTTCTAAACAGTCTGAATATCGGTTTTGAATTCAGAGACAAAGACTATTCTGACTATGGCACTCATCCATTGGATTTGGTCTATGTGAGGACTGGTGGTACGGAGGGGATTTTCAAAAGACTACTCCCTGAGCTTCAATCCAAGTCAAATAGACCTTTCTATCTCTTGACATCAGGCAAAAGCAACTCGTTGGCGGCTTCGATGGAGATACTCTCTTTCCTTCGTCAGAATGACCTCAAAGGGGAGATTATCCACGGAAATGCTGACTATATCTCTAAACGCATTGGCTTGCTGGAAAAAGTGGGTGCGGCTAAGATGCTGTTAAGAGGAGCCCGGCTCGGTATCATCGGTGAACCCTCAGACTGGTTGATTTCAAGCCATGCAGAAAAGAGCATCGTTAAGGAGTTGCTGGGCATCGAATTGTTAGACATCCCTATGCAGGAACTGTTGGACGTAATTGCCAAGACTCCTTTGCGGGAATCTGACGAGCGAACGCCTATTGACGCCATCAAGAGAGACTTGCCTGGTGCAAATCAGATCTATGATGCTCTGAAGGTGATAGTAGCGCGATATAACCTGCAAGGCTTTACTATCCGATGCTTTGACCTGCTGACTGCTGTTAAGAACACGGGCTGTCTGGCATTGGCTAAGTTCAATTCAGAAGGGATCATAGCAGGATGTGAGGGTGACGTGCCTGCCATGCTATCCATGAAGATTGCTCAGTCGCTTACAGGCGTGAGCGGCTTCCAGGCCAATCCTGCAAGGATCAATCCTGAGACTGGCGAGATGCTCTTTGCTCATTGCACCATACCGTTCAATATGGTAGAGCGTTATGAACTTGACACTCATTTCGAATCGGGCATCGGTGTTGGAATAAGAGGTTACATGAAGGAAGGGCCTGTAACCATATTCAAGGTGTCTGGGAATCTGTCCCGCCATTTCATTGCGGAAGGTGAGTTGATTCGCAATCAGGCAGAGCCGGACCTCTGCAGAACTCAGCAGGTGATCAAGCTAAGTGATCCTTCTATGGCTTCATACTTCCTGAATGACCCTATTGGCAATCACCATATCATTTTGTCAGGACACCATAAAGAGTTACTGGAAGAAATGTTCCTATAGACGATTGCACGGTGTATCGGCTAAACTTGCCGTATCGATATTCTCCAGACCAAAACAAATCCGCAACCTCTTGAGTGGGAGATTGCGGACGCGGAGAGAGAGATCAGATGGTCTCTGTGGCTCAGATTGCGAGTGGGCCGTGGCCCATGCACGAGGTAGTTCCGAGGGCAGTCAGGGCTGCCGTGAGGATGCTGACGATGACCTGAATGATGGTCTTCCAAGTTTCTTTCTTCATAGTGCTTTTAGGGTGTTTTTAGGGGTAAATTACTATGGAGGGAGCCCTGCTGGGGCAGAAGCCCCCTCCGATGGTTTAGTCGCCTTCGCCAGGCGTGATCGAACTGTTGCCGCCACCGCCTTGGTTGTCGCCGCTCTGCGAGTTGCCTCCGGTGTTGTCACCGGTTTGGGTGTTGTCGCCGCTCTGCGAGCCGCTGTTGTCAGAGCCGCCGCTCTGCGAACCACCGCCTTCGGTTGACTCGTCGTCCTCATCCTCCTTATAGTCGGTGAAGTTCTTGGGCAGCTCGGTTACGTTGCCAGCCTTGGTCAGTTCCTGGCGGGTGAACTCTCCAGTAGCACGGGCGCGCATATAGACGCTCTTGATGTGCTTCGTGGTGGAGAAGTCCTCGCTTGAGAGAGCACCGCCCTTCTTC
>Ga0256407_10004784_pt1 | contig 22229 bp, 22 predicted proteins | sample RumenRJG_04DNA_FD_193489 | JGI IMG/M metagenome (GOLD analysis project Ga0256407, IMG submission 193489) | Bovine rumen microbial communities from Lethbridge, Alberta, Canada - RJG_04 | ecosystem: Host-associated > Mammals > Digestive system > Stomach > Rumen | place: Canada: Alberta... | reverse complement strand
AACAGCTGCCACTTTCAGGCATTGACAGCACCGCGGAAAACGCTGTTTGAAGTGGTTTTATTTGTTAAAACCGAAAATTGTTAAGTTAACAAATGTTTGGGGTGCTGATTATCAATAACTTACGGGATTGTTAAGGGCCGAGCCCTTAACCCGTCGGTGTAACCACCCCCCACGCGCCCTGTCCTCCCCTATCCCTCGCAGACTACTCAAAAAAGCGGAATATGTAAACGGATGTTAATAGAAAGGTCTTTTGAAGTCTTATTTGTTAAATAGAGATAAGAGTATATATTATGACTCAAAAACCTCCAAAACAGAACATAATGAGAATGTGCGGTAAAGAGCCACGGGTATGACGAGATTTTTTGACCTACAAAATAATCTCATAATTCGCGTGGTTATGGCGATCAGACAATCTTCGGAGATGATATCAATCTTTTATTGTATTGCATAACCGATGTTTGTCAGCCATTGCGTACCGCAAATAAGCCATCAAACATCTGACCACGGTTCAAAATCCAATTCAAGTTCTATCCATTGCGGATCTTTCTGCGGTTTGGAGTTTTTCTGATTAGACACTCCCAATCCAAAAACGGATGGTATGTGAGTGAACCACTCCCATTCGCTAATAACATGGCGATTATCAACATCTCGCACGAAGTTATGCCCGCAAAAACACGAAAAATCTCCAATTAATCATCATCCGTTATAAAAAGGACCTCTGTTTTTTTTGCTAAATTTGTTAAATCACGCGTGATTCCGCTTTTTTTTCATTATTTTTGCACTCCGATAGTTAAAAATGTACATATAACAAATAAGAAAGATGAATCAACAATATGCAAGGGTAACATTGAAAACACCCGAAAAAGAAGAAAAGATATTCTTCCGTCATGAGCTGATATACGAGATTGACAATCCAAACATTCAGGAAGAAAACACAGTAAAATTCTAATCGCATAGCTATGACAGAAGACGAAAGCAAGAAGATACGTGTAGAACTCGATCATGAGCAAAAGGTGATTCGCCTTGGCTGCTGGTTCTACGACCTCAAAGGAGTACTGATAGCAGAAGCTACCGAAGAGGATAAAAAGAAATACAACTGCGGGAAGTATATGACCTACCCTATTGTCGATGATGACTGGGAAGTGCGCGATGACGAATGTATTGCAGATGGCATCGGACGTCTTGTTATTGGCAAAAAGGGAGAAACGGTATACTTGTCTCAGCTTCATCCTGTCCTTGACCTCAACGCAGTAGAGCTTTGCGCTGATTATTCAGACATTCTTACCGATCTTGAACTCCACGGAATTACCGTATCCAACAGAATGCAGGATAATCCGCATGAGGAACTTCCTGAAACAATAAATCTCGCTATCTACAGAATCAGGAACACAGACACTTTCATAATATCTTCTTATGAAGATGGATATTTCATCCCTAACAGGGAATGCCATGTAGGGAAAGATGGAAATTTGTATCTGGACACAAAAGAACACGAGGACGAGAACGATAACAAATTCAAGCAGTTCAGACAGATTGTCTATCGGATTGCGCAAGATGTCCATGCTCTTTCCTGGTTCTTCAACAAACCGAATCTGAGGGTACGTTGCTTTAAGGACAGATGTTTTGACGAATCACATAGCGGTGACCTAAGCATACCTGATAACTGGCATGCAGCAATAAAAACGCTGGAGGATGACATTAACAGCGAAATAGCACAGAAGCAAGGCGGATACCCCGATGACTATTTCCGTGGTAAATTACCAATCATATAACTATGGCTGAGAAAAAAGGAACAATAGATAACTATCTTCAGCTGGCACGTGAAGCTGTCAAGCAGAAGGACTATGACACAGCCACCGATCACCTCATATCAGTTCTCCAACATGACCATAATAACATTGAGGCTATTGGCATCATGGGCAACATGGCTCTCTCCCAAAAAGACTTCGATGCAGCCGAAGGCTACTTTCTACGTCAACTTGAAATTGACAAAAAAAGTTTCGATGCTCACACGAATTTGGGAGAATTGTACTTGAAGCGTTCGGAGTACGAGAGTGCTATCAATGAATATAAGACAGCCATACAATTGGATAGCGAACACAGTCAAGTCGAACCCTATCTGTGTCTGGCAACCATCTTAGCAACTCTTAGTCGATTCGAAGAGGCATACGAATGGCTTTATCGGCTATCCTTCGAGGTAAAAAAGATACCTGAGTCCGATGCGGATATCTTCAACAAGTTATATTATGCCATCATCTATAATATCAACGACAGCTTGTCCATCAACGACCTGGACAGTCTGATCCTACAAATAGAAACCAAGTATGATGTCAGCATCACAACGCAGCTTGTCGTTAACCACGATGCGCCACTGATGCCATTCCGCAAGACTGGTGATAAGAGTTACGAAATCGACTACGACCTCGATTCAAACGACAAGCATTATGAGGTCCTTACTTCATTGATTCTGCTAGACAACCATCTTGGAGGAGAGCACTTTGACTTTCATCATTTCTTGATGGCCACAGATACAGGAAAAGAGCAGTTTGCTGCAATGACACGGAATACGATGGCTACTGACTCTCCCCTATCAATGGCCAACTTGGTTGATTATTTGGCAGTAGACTTACGGACAACCCTGATTCGTATATACACCGATGAAGTTATCTACAACACGCCAGAGTTCAAGAAATACCGTCCAATACAATGGCTTGGTATGGGCAATGCCATCAGCCTGTCATTCAACTATATCAGAAAATTGGAGCGAATCAATGCACCTCGGATTGTCATCAACGTCCACATGGTGTTGTTATATTTAAAAGCTTGTCAGCTCTATGATTATTTCAAGGCCAGCGACAAAAGAATTGATTTCCAGTCCGAACGAAATGAACACAAAATGGGAAGAACCATCTATTGTGGTCATATGGATATGAAGGATTCGGCCAAGCGCAGAGATTGGGCTGCATTTTACAGGTCGTTTGTCAATCAAATCTGTCCGCCACTCAGGTACTACATTACTCTGGAAGAGATATAGCTTATATACCACCTACCCAAATTAGGATTCAATTGTGTCTAATTACCCGAATTAGAAGCTTTTTCGGGTAATTAGACACGAATCCAGAAAGAAATTATGACTGGTTTATTTGCCACTTTTTCATCAGAATTATCCCCTGCTCTCGTTTAAATAGTTTTCTATTATTTCTGATTTAAGTGCTCTTTTCACTACGTCGCGGGTAAATGGACAACCGTCTACATAGTTTGCAGGGTATGCGTTTGCCATCTCCAGGAGTCCATTATAAAGCTCGCTCACCACATCATTACATCGTGCAAATCCGTTGAATGGCAAGCACTCCTTACTTACTTGGCTATTAGGCGTAACTATGATATCTATCATATCGCCAACCTTCTTCAGTTCTATCTTTGCAGGCTCCTCTTCTTCGCCCAGTTCGATAACTGTTCTGGGATGATTCACTATTCTCTCCAGACATGTACGAATATAACTCCACTCTATGCCTAAGTTTTCTATGGAATCTGTCATAATCATACTTCCCAAGCTGATGCGATAATCGATACATTTCCAGTCATTGCTATCATTGTGTAGATAGTTGAAAGCGAATAACTGCGGCTCTAAGTTTTCAATATTCAGACAATCACCTTCCACATCTTTGTACGCCTGTTTACACCACTCAAATCTCTCCAGCATGTGGTCGCGAAGATAAGCAGGCGACTTAACCACAAGTCGATCGCCATAGAACATCAGTTCCTGTATCAGTTCATAGTTAACCATCACATCCAACGAAACCTTGATGTTTCTTTCGCCCTCTATCTCAAGCTTTTGTGTCTCGCTGATGGGATACGAATATAGATAAGGATATAGTGAGATGTCTGCCCAAAGTTCGATATGTTCCACAGTAGTTTCAGGCGGAACAGTCACACCTACCAGATGTTTGAAGTACTGTTTGAACGATGTCTTGGTGGGCTTGTATTTTACCTCGTTGTTCGCCTTTACAGCACTCATACAAATCAGCGGATAAGCTTCTATCTTTTCTTTGCCTTCCTGTTGTGCCATCAGATACCAACGGCGCCAGTACTGCTTCAGATAATATGGATGAAGAGTAATCGTTTCAGCATCGCGAAAATCCTTTCTATATTCCACGTCAACCACATGTCTATTGCGAATAGCCTTGAATAGCGGCATCAAAAACTCTGCATCCCATGGTGTTCCACCTTCAAAGCATGCTATCTCCTTCTGCTTGCTCATGATGTTCTGGTCAAGACGGGTAAGCATCTGGTCGATCCAGCCAAATTCCGACATACCCTTGAATCCCTGCAACAGACTTCGCACTTCCTGAAGTTTCTCAATTTCATTCTCAGTTAGTTCACGATTATATATAGAGTCGAATCCGTCGCGATAGCGGTAATAACGCTTTTTGTGTCTGTCCTCCCAGACTATACCCTCTTGACCGAATACCTTGAAGAACTTGGCGTTCATCTCGGTAATATCCTGGCTAAAGGTAGTTCTCGACTGGATAGGCAGCATTCCCCTATCCTCCAGCTTTCTGTTGACGATAGCCATTAGCTGTTCGCGTGTGTATTCACGTCCAGTACCAAAGCACTGATCATAAATCATTTCTCGCATTGCATAGTCCTTAGTATTTGCCATTTCGCGTAATATTTTTAGTTTATGATGCAAAGATACAAAAAATCTGTTCACTTAAAGCGAACAGATGTTTTTTTTCTAATTACATTCAAAATAAAAACTACATACACATATATTCTGCCCACTCTTCTGGACTATCATATATATTACTGATGTGTTCTATATGATCAACACTCATCTTGTCAATAATATCCCTTGCATCTTTTTCAGAATAAGTTTTTTCCCCAGTCGCCTCATTCGTGACTGCAACCAACGCGTTGTATAATTCATCTTTTGTCATCATATTCATTTCTACATTGTGTTAAATTCCGCCAATTCTTCCGGAGTATGAGACTGCATGTCGTATGCAAGTGAATCATCAGAATAACTATCAACGATACCCTTAGCTTGTTTTTCTGTAAGATACGGTTTGCCTTTTTCTTTGATATTAAGCAGCGCCTTATAGAAGTCTTCTCGATAATGGTCGATGATTTCCGTAGTATAAGGATTCTCCCTCACGCTATAATATAGCTTCTTGAATTCCTCTACTTTATAGTTGCGACTATCTTTACACGACATGGCACAAGCCTTGGGGAATGTGCACCAGCGCTTCAACTCAAGGTTGACCAGAAGAGCCTTCTGTCCTTCAATCCGATCTACACAAATAAATCCCTTGTCGGCAAGATATTGAACAAACTCTCCAAGCTCATTCATATCCTTACATATCACAGAGTAAGGAAGAATCCTACGGCCCTTCCCTTCAACACTCTTGTCTAAACTCTTATAATAAACTTCTTCCCACATATTATATTATTCTATAAATTATAAAAAGGCGGATTGGCTAAGGAGTTGAACCTTGCAATATACTGCCATTACTGGAAGCCTCGCTACCGATGCGACCATCAATCCGCTATTAAAATAGACAGGACTCGCGCCCTTACATTGGGCATTGCGATGCCCTGCCTGTCTAACCCTTTCAAAGAAAAGAAGGAAACCAAGCGGCAGAATCGAACTGCTACTGAAAGCCTTACGGCTTGCCCACCTTTACCATACATTGTGGCCTACCTGGTGTTCCTTCTCCAACAGAACTCGCTCCCTCAGTAACGGGCACGCGATGTCCTGTTAGAATCTCCACGACCTCTGTCATTGTCATTGTGGAGTAAGCGGATTGGCTAAGGAGTTGAACCTTGCAATATGCCATAGAAGACCTCGCTACCGATGCGACCATCAATCCGCTATTAAAATAGACAGGACTCGCGCCCTTACATTGGGCATTGCGATGACCAGTCTATTTAAACCTTTCAAAGAAATGAAGGTAGTGCCTGCATACCGGGTACCTTCGCTAGGTTAAGTTCTACAAGTGAGTCGAGTATGCCGACACCCTTACTTTCCTACGCACATCTTAAAAGAACGGAAAGGATAGGACTCGAACCTTCTATCTCGCCGCTTTCGCGCCGCCCACTACCAAACCTGCGACCATCAATCCGCTCTTGTTTCTTAAGATGATGTTGCAAAGTTACTGTTTATATGTTCAGCCAAAGCGAACAAGATATTATTTTTAATTAGCTTTTTCGATTATTTTCCCAAGATGATAAATCACGATACAGTCAAGATACTCTTCTCCTTTCCACATATAGGTAGTAATATTTTCGTTTTCATCAGTCAAGAAAGCAACTTCTGCAGATACGACCTCAACTTCAATACGTGGGGCATTCTTACGAGTACCACAGATAAGACACAATGCATCGTACATTACTGGACATATTTCCGATGATTCATCTTCAGGAACATCGTCCTGTCGCTTGTACTCTACACCATTACATTTGAAGTATACATACCTTGTCACGTTAGTTGGATAAACAAAGCGACTAACGGAATTCCTCTCACTGCGGAGAATTTCTTGATACTTCTTTTCGCTAATCTGAAATATCATCTTCTTCATAGGTACTCACTTTTTATTGTTATGAAACGCTATCGGTCGATTCTCTCGCCTAAAGTGTAGGCAATCATGCAGTCGGTATAGTCAATGTCGTCGGTCTCTATGTCTGAATAAGGAATAATCTCGGTATATTCAGGATCCATATAAACCACATCAGCATTGTTAATCAGGAAAGTAACGGAACCAGTCTTGCAGGTAAGCTCAATAGCGTCGTATGGCTTTAACTGTGCAACTCCGTCGATTTCCTTTACGTCTCCCTTTTCGTCGAGAACTAAGAACTTGCTCAGGTTTCTAGAAGTAATACCTTCAGTAATCATTCCCAGGTCGCCTTTCACAGCACCGTCAAATGTGTCCTTGTTTACCTTAAGAGTGAGAATTCGCAGGTCGGCATTCTCTTTTGGAGTTTTCTTCGTCTCTTTTTCGAACGCCTTTTGAAAGTTCTTTGTCATATCGATCTTGATACCACCACAGAAACTAACGAGGTCGCCTTCATCAAGTTTCTTTCCTAGGAAGAAATCTGCAGCTAACCATGGTTCTTCTTTACCATCGTGGTACATAATTGTATACGGCTTAGATTCATCCTGCGGGTCGGGAATCATGTAAATAGCAGAGTCGTCGGTCAATTCAAATGTCTTATATCTATCACCGCAAATCAAATGAAGAGCCTTAAAGTCTTTCATTGTTACGGCATCCAGATCGTCGGTACAGAATAAGTCAATGAGGTCGTCAGTAAGATAAATACGGAAATCATTACAGTCACCTTCGCCTAACATCTTAAATGGTAAATCATAGCAAGGAATGGTAATCTCATCCTTTGCGTCGTTTAACTCAACGGTCATCAAGTCAACCTTATGAGCTGGAGGGAGATTATCCTCGTCCAAGTCATAGTCAAACAGATTGAGCTTTCCCTTAACGTTAAGGATTGGCTCGTCGAACAGCCATGCGTCTTCCAACTTCCACTTATAGACTCCAGGACCGTCAGCCCAAGCGGAATCTACCTTGCCGTCGTCGAATCCTGTCACTGTCACATATCCTATGATAGCACTTGTTGGAAGTTCGTCTAAAGGCGCCAAGTTGCCAAAGAAAACGTTATTAGTAATATAAGACTCCATTTCCTCTGGGATGGTATTCAGAAAGTTGCCTGATACTTTCTTAGAACTTGCGTGAATCAAGATTCTTCCAGGAACCTGGGCTGCTTTCCAAGTTCTATTCTCTACATCTTTAATGCCTGCGCAAACCAAAGATGCCCAAGGCTGCTGAATTGATAAGGTCTTCATATCTCCTCGTATTTAAATATTGTTTTATGATGCAAAGATAACAATTATCTGTTCAGTCAAAGCGAACAAAATATTTTATTTATAAATTTGCTGATTCAAACTGACGTTGTATCAAGTTGTTGCACATCTGGAACAATTATCACTTTACTGCTCGAATTGTTTCCTTCCTGTATTACCTGAATCTGAATAGGTATGCGTTCCTGCAACTCCTCCACGTGACTAATAATACCCACATGTCGACCAGATTTGGTATGCAGCGAACGTAATGTACTGATCGCATTCTGCAACGGTTCACCACTGAGAGTACCAAAGCCCTCATCAATAAACAGTGTATCTACCGCCAACTGTTGGCCGATGTCACTAAGAGCCAAGGCCAGTGACAATGATACAAGGAAGCTCTCTCCACCAGAAATCGTACTGGCAGCTCTGCTGACATAGCCCTGATAGGCATCTTCGAGTGATATTACGAATGTACCAGGTGCCACTTTCAGCGTATATCGATCTGTCAGTGTTTTCATATAGCTGTTAGCCGAATGAATCAGGCTGGTCAGAACATAACTCTGAGCTATTTTTCTGAACTTATTGCCCGTAGCATCACCAATAAGCTGGTTCATTCGTGACCATTTCTGATACTCAGCAGATTTTTTTTCGACCTCTTCAATCAGTTTGCCTCTGTTTTTTTTATTTTCTTCATCAGCCTTCAACTCCTGACTAATAGCACCTTTTTTCTCCGCAATCTCAACCATCTTAGGCTCCTGTTCCTTGATACGAGCATCCAGAGTTTCAATAGTGTCACCATCTTGCAATTCAGGCTTTTCTTTCACGTGATCATTCTGCTTTCTAAGAGCTTCATTCATCAGCGTTTTCTTGGTCAGTATGTTTTTTCTGTCCGAATCGAGCAACGCATTTAAAGCGCTGATTTGGGGTGCAGTATAGTCATTTAGGACATTCAACCTTTCGATGCTGATTTCCTTATGGTCATCAAGGAAACTTTCCAGTTTCTGGCTATTCACTTTGGCTGTCTCTTCTGCCTGCTGCAGTTGTACAATAGCTGTCGAAGTCTTGCTCTTTACGTCATTGGCTTTCTTCAAGAGGTCTGTCTGCCTTGTCTTGCCCGATGCAGTAAACTCTTTCCAAGCAGGCATTAACTGTCCGATTTCATCAATAACATCCTTCACCATCTTACAGTTGTTAGCTATTTCAGATAGGCTATTCGTGAGTGTCTGACTTAGTTTGACGTTCTTCTGATAGGTTGACGTCTGTTTATTCAATAGTTCAGCGAACTCCTTTGGTTTATCTCTCCAGTCAACAGTCCACTTTCCAGCAATTAGCGATTCTGCATTCTCTTCCGCTTTGAACACGTCTTCCCTTTTGGTTCTCACCAACTCCTCATAAGTAGAAATTCTTCCTTTGCATTCATTGACAGCTTTTTCTGCATTCTGGGCATCTTTAACTCTCAATTCTAAATTCTCGACCCTAAATTTATCAAGCGCTTTTCGCAGTTCTTTGATAGTCGTATCCTTACCTTCACCCTCAGATATTTTTGTATCAAGCTCATTTAATGTAGCATTGGTCTTGACTTTTAACTCATTCAGAGTTGAGGGAGTAGTATCATCATACTTCTCAACACCACAAGCCTTACATGCATCAATCACCTTCTGTTCTGCAGTCTCTACAGACTTATCTTTATCAAAGGTCTCTTTGTCTGTCTTATACTTCCTTATCTCTGCCTTTACCTCAGCCTCCAATTTATTATTCTCATCAACCAACTTCTTGTAAGCAGCCTCTGCATCATTAAAGGCATCACTCAGGCTGCCTACAAGTTTGGCCAGTTCATCCTCATGAGGAAGTTCCACCTTAATCTCCTGTAAACAAACTGGGCAAACATCACCTACATGTAACTTCTGGCGTAAAGTTTTAGCAAACTTGTCGATGGTATCGCTCTGCTTGTCAAGCATTTCCTTACAAGCATCCATCTTTACTTTAGCGTCATGAATCTTAGGTTCCAACAGTTCCAAGGTTTTCTGCTTTTTCTCGATTTCTCCAGAAATTCTTTCCAGAGACTCTGACGTTTCTTGCCTGCGTGTCTTTTCTTTTGCAAGCGACTCTATGCGGTCGAAAGCGATACCTATGTTTTGAATCAGTTCTTTGGTTTTATCACGCAGTTCACGCAAACCAGTCAAATTGAGAGTTAACAAAGCTTTCTCTTGTTCATTAATCTCGGCCTCTTGTTTCTCATAAGACTCTTGTGCTTCCTTCAGAGCCTCTTTTGCCTTTTCAAATGCAGGTTTCAAATCTTCTGTCAGAGCCTTGTTTTCTTTAGCGATATCTGTCTGGCTCGTTTCAATCTTCCTACGACTATCAGCTATCGTACTCATATATCCCACAATGGCCTGAGCATTCTCATAGACCACATGCTTGTCCTTCTCACTCTCAAGGAGAGCATTTAGAGTTTTGATTTCTACCTCCGTCTGTTGCTTTTCCTGCTCTGCATAGGCATACCCGCCCAGTACACAAACATAATCTGATTCCAATGCAGAAATAACCATTTGTAGCTGATTCTTGATTTTTTCAGCACCATTATTCGCTGTCAACCAGTTGCGAGCATCAATCGTAGTATTCCATTGCTTGATCAACAACTCCTTTGTTTTGAATTCATCACTATCTACAACAGCCTGTGCCCGTTTGTATTCATCTGTTGCTGTGTCAATTGTCTTTGCCAGTTCAGTATCGGTTTTAATCCACAGTAGTTTGGCCTTGTCAGTATCTATAGCAGCCTTAAAGGATTTATACTGTGCATCGAAACCAGCCATTTCTTCCTTTTTGGCTGTAATTTCCTCATCTGTCAACGTGCGAATACCCTCCACCTGCAGCTTGGCCTCTTTCCACAATTGTTCCTTCTGGCCAGTTACTTCAAAGACTTTCTTACCAACCTTCGCATATATATCCACACCTGTTATCTTTTCCAAAATAGCAGCTTTATCATCATCCTTACTATTAAGGAATTTAGTAAATTCTCCCTGCGCCAGCAACGTAGTGCGGCAGAACTGGTTAAAGTCGAGACCTATAGCAGCCTTAATCTCTGTTCTTATCTCAGCATCATTCCTTTCAATGGAGTAGCCTGTATCGAGATTTTTCAAACTCCAGGATTTGCCTTGCAAATTACCTGTAGGTTTGTTTCTTGAACGCCACACCTTCCACTGTGCCTCATAATGAACGTCATTACTACCTGTAAAGGTCAGAGTTACGCATGCTTCACCCGTATTCCGTCGCATCAATTGGCGAGGATCTTTTATTGTTACATCGTCGTTTCCATCCTTTGTATCACCCTGCATCTGTGTTCCGAACAACCTCGGAGTATTTGCAAAGAGAGCCAAACAGATGGCGTCCAATATAGTTGATTTGCCCGCACCAGTCTTACCCGTTATCAGGAACACTTCACTGTCAGCTAATGGCTGTGCCTCAAAATCAATGATGGCATCTTCAATAGATGCAATATTGTGAATTGTTAGTTTCTGCAACTTCATGTGATGGTCCTCCTTAGTTAATCATTACGTGAATCATCGGCCACCATATTCATGACCTCATTAAACATCATCTGCATATCCTCATCAAAACTGATTCCCTCATATTCCGCATAACGCTTGGCAATCTCGATAGGCTTCTCCTCCTTGAATTCTTGTACAGTCAATACTTTGACATCGCTCTGGCTGACAGTTTTCCTCTTGGCATTGATATAGCAGAACTTACACAACTTCCCCTCCGTCAGACTTGCGGCTTCAGCGTTGGCTTCTACAGGCAAGAAGTCCTCAATCTCAACGTTCAGACGTATATAAGCAGAAATATCGTCCGGGAACTTGCTCAGCTGTTCCTTTGCCTCTTCCCAAGTAGCCAACCTGTTAGCAGGCAGCGTAACCAAAGGATGAGGATTCTCGATCTCAATCTCCTTTACTGTTGGTCTCTCCCCATGTTTTCCTATCTCCACAATACTCACCGAGTGGTTGAAACTTTCGTCAAAACTTACAGGCAACGGGGTACCGCTGTATCTTACATTATGTTTCCCACTATGCACAAACTGTCCATGGTGAATGTGTCCGAGAGCCAGATAGTCATATCCCTCTCCCATTTCATCCAGTTCCAGAGAGTCGATGCCGCCTACCGTATATTCTGTTGCATGGTCATGTCCTGTGAAATCACACCCCTTTACTGTTGTATGGGCTGTCATTACAACGGGCAGATTCTCTGTATTCATTTCTGCTACCCTATCCAGCAATTGTTGGAAAAAGCCTTCTGGGATATTACGTTCATTGGCATACGGCACAGCAACGACCCACCCTTTTCCTGGCACTTCTATGATATGCTCATCCAGTTTCTCTTTCTCCAGTTGACCAATGGCATATACTTTCAGTGCCTTCCATGGAGTCTGGAATATCTCGTGCTTTGTACCACTGTCGTGGTTACCAGCAGTCATCACAATCGTCATCTGAGGATTTGCCTCATGAATTCTTACAAGACCGTCAGACAGCATGGTTTGTACTGCTGCCGATGGCTGTGGCGTATGATAAACATCTCCGCACAGCAGGAACACATCAGGCTTTTGTTCTTTCACTATGCTAACCATCTGTTCAAGCATTGCCTGCTGTTCCTCCGTCCTATCATAGTTATATAACGTATGACCAAGATGCCAATCACTTGTATGTAATATCTTCATTGTTTGTACATTTTTGACGCAAAAATACGAAAAGTCAATCGAAATAACAAAAGATTTTATGTTTTTCCTAAACAAAAATCGTTATACGTATAAATAGAGAGACTATACCAATTATAATTATTACCTTTGCATCATCAAACAATTAATATTAGTATATGGCAAACTTTTTAGAGATTAAGATTCCTGTTAGAAAAGAAGAGGCTTGGAGCGAATGGGCAAAAGAGATGCGCTCAAAGATTAAGGCAGCTAGCATTCCTGTAAGATGGCAGATGTTTCATTATCACATGACCATGTTGTTTATCGACGATGACAACCGTGTAGAGGAACTTAACCAAGAATTTGAACAATGCATGTCCGTATTCCACTCTCTGCCTATAACCATCGACAAACTGGACGCTTTCACAACTGGTGATGGTGCCAGCCATATCATTTACCTGACATCTACTCAGGTTCCCTCTCCTATTCTTACTCTTGCAGAGGATGTCAGAACTCTGGCTGATAGCTTGAATGCGAACTACGACAAACGTCCATTTAGACCCCATATTACTTTGGGCAGGGTATCAGCAGACAAAGTATCGCTGGAACAATTACAATCCGCCATTCACATAATCGCACAACCTATGTTCAGATGTATTCTCAATGAGGCGGAACATCGTTACTTTAGGGGCGATAAGATTAAAACCTGGAAATTATTATAACTGACATACAACATGTTTATTCCTTGATCGGCAACCACACAGACGCCTTTGGTCTGTAGTTGCCGATTTCCTTTTGAGTTGGAAGACAATCCAGATAAACCTCAAGCGATTTTGGCAGTTCAATCTGCGACGAATCAAGCGATATTGTTGTTACTGCAGATCTGCCTCCTGTGCTTCTTAACTTGAAGGTTTCATACTCTTCATTAGTCAAACAACATGCCTTAATGGCTCTGTTTGCCCCACTAAAAGCGTTTGAATATCTGTAAGGATTATATGAGCAACAGCCTAATGTCTGGAATTGTTCAGCCTTACGCATGCTTTGTGCAGCTTCATCTTCTGCATATATGAATTCATCAATCCACTCCTCGTACGATTTAGTGTCCACTCTTACATCACTTGCCATATCCGACAGGTCATCGCGCATATAACTAAAGTGTTTCGTAGTCAGTCCATTTACCGACTTCCCTTCATGACCTACCAACAATGCCAGTAGGTAGAGGAACTTATTCCTGCCTTGGAACTTGACAACACTTTCCTCACCATTCGCGTGATGCAGAACCACCTGATATCTTTCTCCCTTATGACTATCTTCTCTTACCTCAACATAGCTATCTACGGTGTCAGAGATATCTTCTTTCTCAGATTCTTGGATAACCTTATTTAGGAATTCCTCTGCAGTCTCATCAGGCTTCACCTCATTGGTATAGCCTAATCTGTCGGCCATACGCAGCATTCGTATGGTCTCTCCTTTGTTTTTGTCTGTGCCGCTTCCTGAATAGTACAATGTTGCCAACATATAATACGCTTTGGCGTAAAGAGGCAAATCTTCTTCGTCCAAGGGATTTCTCAGGAACATGCGACCATTCTCGTCCTCATGTATGACCATTGTCACCAGATTCTCTCTGTAACCTTCTTCGTCACCACATACTGATAGAAGGATCTGATACGCTTTTCCATAGTCAACACCTGTTCCCCAACCTTCAATAAAACTTTCTGCTAAAGATACTTTCGACTGGAGATCGTCCATGTTTGATCCTTTTTGATAGAGTTCAAAGGCTTTCTTTTCATCCTTATCCAAACCAAGTCCCTTTCTGTAACAGTCACCCAACGGTCCATATGCCGATCTCTCGCCATTCTCACAGCTCTTTTTCAGCCAATAGGCAGCTTTGGTGTAGTTTTGCTCAACACCATCACCTTTCATATACATCTCACCGAGTACTTCCTGACTGTTGGCATATCCCAGATTAGCAGCTTTGGTGTGATACTCAGCAGCCTTATCATAGTCTTGTTCTACACCACGCCCCAAATAGTAATAGTTGGCCACATTACTCATGGCCTCAAGTTGCATCCTTTCAGCTGCCTTAGAATACCAATAAAAAGCCTTTTCATAGTTCTGGCCGACACCAATACCAAAGGCATACATTTCACCTATGTTGTTCTGAGCATGGTCAAATCCGTTCTTTGCCGATTTCTCAAACCATGCCGCTGCCTGTGTATAGTCCTTGCAGATACCAATCAGCGGCATTCCTGAGAAATATATATTCCCTAACCTGAATTGTGCTTCGCTGTTATCTTCTGTTACGGCCTTCTCATAGTAGAAATCGTATGCTTCCTGGTCTAAAGCTTTTGCTTTTTCGAGGTCTTTCTCAACAACAAGACCTTTTGCATAAAATGTGGAAAGCAGCAACTTTGATGTGTGGTCACCTAATTCGGCACCTTTTTTATAATATTGGAATGACTTTTCCAAATCTTTCTCTACATATTCACCAACGAAATACAAATCGCCAAGTTCCACAAAAGCAGTAGGATATTCCTCTTCGGCAGCTTTCTCTAACCAGTACAATGCTTTTTCAAAGTTCTGACTTACGCCGTAACCTCGTTCATAGTTCAGGCCAGTATCGTACATGGCTCTATCAATACCTGCCTTGGCAGCCTTTTCTGTATAGAAAGCAGACTTCTGCATATCTGTTTCTACACCATGCCCCCAGAAATAGCACATACCCAAATTGTCCATACAATATGGTTCTCCAGCTTTAGCTCCCTTTTGATAATAGTCAAAAGCACGCTGATAGTCCTGTTCCACCCCATTTCCTTCAAAATAGATGTTCCCCAAATCGCAATAAGCCTCTTTTTCTCCTTCTTCGAGAGCTTTCTCAAAGTATTCTTTAGCCCGTGCATAGTCTTCTTTGTCCATGCACTCCAAAGCCTTATCATACCATCCTAATTCAGCCATAACATTATATTTTCTGCAAAAGTAGGGATTATTTTTGGTTTCTCCAAGAAAAAATACCCTAAAGATATTGATTAACAAAATTTATGCGAAAAGTTAACGCATGGTTAATTTTTTAATATGTCTTGCAAATATCAACATCAAATTGTACCTTCGCCGCCCAAACGTTAAGTTCAGCGATCTTTTACATGTTGGAAAACACTTAAATATAGGAAGGCCTATATCTCGTTTAATACATAATTAGTTTTATGACCAAAGAGAAAATCACAAATCTTATTGAGATGATGTCGGCTCAGGAGCTCAAGTCGCGCCTGGCAGCCTACATGATGAATGATGTTGCTCTGATGCCCAAGCCTGTAGCCATACAGGTTCGTTTGAGCAGCGAATCTAACAGCAGCTGTCGATACGATGTGTTGCTTATTGATGAAGATGGATGCGAAACCATGGTTAAGTTTCCTGACCGTCCCTCGCGCCTAATCTACATTTATACATTTATGCATCCCCAGGGATTCCAGCGTTACAGCGTCAGAGCAAACAACTATTACGAGCTTCGCCAATTGTATCGCAAGTTATACTTCAGGGATGACGATGCACTAATGAAAACCATCTGCGAGACCGACGATGAGTTCGACCACTTCTTGAGTCAGGCTATTGCGCAATCGCGCGTAGCTATACGCAACACAGGATTTCCAACCACCGAAATTAAGATTGGTAGTCCTAAAACCTATGGACGTGTGATGATTCCGCTTGTTAAGAACACTTCTTGCGCCATCATCGATACTACGCTACAATAATTAATACTTAAACATTCTAAGATGAACAAAAACACTTCTCCTATTTATTACATCAACCGCGATGTAAGAAGTTTAACCCTATTCTTAAAAGAGGCTGGCAAACTTGCCTCTAACTCTTTTGAAGACGCATACACTATTGAACGAGATTTATGCCTTAAGATGCGTGATGGCGACATGAAAGCACGAACCGAACTGATTAATCGAAACCTACTATACGTGGTTAGAATAGCCAAGAAGTATATGTGGGTCCAATCGCCTCTCGAAGACCTGATACAAGCAGGTTGCATGGGCATGATAAAGGCAGCCGACCGATTCGATTCAAACCTTGGCTACAAGTTCATCTCTTATGCCACCTGGTATATCGAGTGCGAAATCCGCAAGACTGTAACCAACAGTATGAAACATAGCCATATTTTATCGATCGACAATTACGCTATAGTAGCTCCGCCACACGACTATTCCGACTGGGACACCCGCTACCACAACACGCTTGATGTTATCAAGAGCCGTCTGAACCAACGCATGTTCAAGGGGGCAGAGAAACTGCTTACTGACTACATTGCCACCATTCAGAGTGGAAAAACCACATCTGACTTTATGCAGGAGCATCACCTTACCGACAAGCAGATGGAATACTTCCTTGAAACCGTATACGACGAGGGCCGAAAGGCTCTCGTCGCATAATCAAGATATAGGGCACAAGCTTTATTATAGTTATAGGTATAACATAACCTTAACTCTCGTCGAAAAGCACTAATTTTGTACCCAGAAATCATAATTAATAACTTTTTAAATATAATAAGGTATGAGTAAAGAAAAGAATCTTCCCCGCCCAACTGTCAATCAGTTAAATGAGTACGACCACCTCTCAGCAATGCTGAAGAATCCTGACCTTCGTGGTGACGCTTATGACGACACTATCGATCGTATCAACCAACTCGTTTCGTCATTCGATTGGAATAACTACGAGTTCACTGATCCCACCACAGGCCTCAAGGGCGTCAAGAATGCAGCAGGTCAGATTCTGGTACCTGCCCAATTCGAGGGTTTTACCATCCTGGGCGACCATCACGTGTTCGACCTCAAACACCTGGCGGCCAAGAAGAACGGCAAGTTCGGCGTGGTCAAGGCCGACGGTACAGGCGAAACACTCTGCGACTTCCGCTTCGATATTCTCATCTGGGATGCCTATACTGGTCTCTATCATGGCTGTTGGGATGGTGTCAAGGGCAAGTTCGGATATGTCACCATCGATGGCAAGGTGTTCATCCCCAATATCATCACCAAGTTCTACGAACCCTGGAACGATTTCATCCTACTCGAGGCCGACGGTAAGTTTGGTGCCCTTGATTGCAGCACTATGTGCTTTGTTCTCCCTCAGTACGACAAGGTCGACTGTGAGCCTGATACTGATGCCGTCTTCTATAAGGATGGAGTAGCTGGCTACGTAGTCGAGGATACTGGCGAATTCGTCCCTGTGGACCAGTTCGAGGACAATGAGAAGTACGACAACGCCTACGTCTTCAACACCAATATCAACATCTGATAATCATTTTTCTCCTCAAACCCTTGGTGGTTTGAGGGGATTTTCCTATATTTGCAGCGTAATAATTATCCTAAAACGAATATTGCTGATGTTTATACCCTGTATGAAATGTGGAAGAGAATTCCCCGACAATTGGTCTTGGTGGGTATGTGATACTTGTGGCTATCGTGTCTGCCCTTCATGTTTCCCCAGTTATAAATGCCCAAAGTGTACTTGGGGTCATATGAAAAGAACATAGGATTAACAAAAATGCCGGGTCAATATGACTCGGCGTTCTTGTTTAAAATGCATCTTCGGTTTCCTTTGAAATCTCCCAATATACATCTATAGGACCTGCAAAATCAGGCTCATTTTTATTAACCAGATCGTTCAATGCATTAATGGCAGGAGCGTTTATCCTCTCAAACAGCTCATCATGTCCATCCCATTTCGAATCCCAATTATTAAGACGGCTCCCGTTACCAAACCATACCTGATACAATTCCTCATAGAACTCGTCTTCAAGTTCTAATTCAAACCAATACTTGTGACATACGTTTGCATCACCAGCTTCGAGCAGCCAGTCAACCCAAAATTTTGCTTTCTTCATATTTTCTCATTTTGCAAGATATAATCATTATTAAACTCTATGCGCCGCGGGTTATATGTAACCTTAAACATGGGTATCTGAGCAAAAATCAGAGTGACAAAAGACGATGCCTGGGTATGGAATTCGTTTCTAAGGTCAATCGCTTCTGCAAATCCATAATGCCGAATCCGATCCACAATCCACTTGAACCAGTCCTTCTTCACCTTTGATTGATTGCCTTTCTCTGATTCTTTGAGGATATATGCATCTGTCACTTGTATTACCTTATTCTCAAAACCTTGTGTATTCACAAACGATCGTCCTTCTAATGGGCGGATAAACGTATCCCAGATGTAGTCAAGTGTTATTTCATTTGGAAGTGCATCTTCATCCAATTTTACATCCAAATCCATATGATTCACTTCATACCACTCTATTCCCAACTTTTCTGCAGCACGAAGCGCCTCTGGAGTCCTTTTACCGCTATATAAGAAAAAAGCACCCTGACAGTCAAAGTATGCCATTACCCCATATAATTCCATCACATCTTTACGGGATATCTTGGTTTTGGATGTTCCATACATCTTCACCTGACCAACATACTTCACACCATCTTTTTCGCAAAACACATCAGCACCCCAATCAGCAACGCCTCTGGTAACATCAATGTTCACATACCCCATGCCTTCTAAGATTTTGGCAGAACACAGTTCAAAACTTCTATGTCGTTTCATAATTGATTTCTATAATTTGATATAACATGTTGCTCAACATATACTATTTCTTCAGTTCCAGCCAGATTGGCGTTTTCTCCGATTTCAAATATGCAAATAGTTTGGGAAACTCATCAACATATGGCGTGCGAAAAAATGTACTACCAATATCGCTACAAAGCTTGTCGAAGCTTGTGTATGTACCCACTTTCAACGTACCATCATCCACTTTGTGCAAGTGGATTGTGTAATCATTCTCACCATGTACAACAGATATTGTTGAACCATCTTTAAATACAAATTCTTCCATAATTTCAAATGCGGAATAGGGCTATTCTGCACCATGCAGCCATACCATATAATCAATTCTTGTATATTTTGGATTGATTCGTCTTAATCTGATTGCAACTTTATTCAATTCTCTGTCTTGCTCTGGAACCTTGCTGCCAAAGCCATCCTCCCAAAAAACTTGTGGGCGGTTTGTCCCCAAATACTTACCAATGTTCTTGGCAAGTTTCCTCATGTCGTTGTATGTACCCTTCATTGGTTTGCCAAGATCAATTTCGACAGTCACGCCATTCTCACCATTTGTAAGCACCAATGTGCCACCATCCTTAAACTCATACTCTTCTCTTTCACTAATCATAATTCCAAATGTTTAAGTTTGATACTGCAAAGATAAACAAATATATGTCACTGTCCCCAGACATACACTACTTATCTACTTTGCAAGGAATATTTTCAGCATACCTTGCAAACAGTTTGCTTCGCTCTAATAATAAATTATTATTTGCCATATAACTCCTTCAGATGTTTCTGATAAGCATCAAAGATGTCTGATGATGCCATATTATTATGTATCAAAATGCTTCTATTTTTATGGCCATCTTCAGAAAATCTGCTATCTGCATTAGGTAGTTCACCTTAGTGACGTTGGAGAAATACACATACACCCATTTGTCGCCTTCCTGTTGTTGCCAGCGTCTTCCACCATCTAGTCGCTGGCGGGTGTCTACCAAATTATATCCAGAGCACATAATGCCAACTTTTGCTACCGCATCAAGTCCGATGAATTTCAGAGCTTCAATAAAAGTTTGGATTGCGTTCCGTTCTTGGAATACCTTGCCGTTTACTATAATACGCATATCCCGGCCTTGTACTTCTTGGATGTTTAGGGGAGTAATCAGTATAGCCCCCGATGGTGATTGAACAGGTGCAGGCTGTGGATTCTGCTGCTGTATGGATTGCTTGGTAAAGTTTGTTGGAGTACACGACAGTTCGTCGTTTACTTCTACAGCTCCATTTGCATCTTTCTTGATGGCGAGATAGACTTCACATTCCAAGTCGCTGAGCAGAGTTTTGGCATACTGCTCCAGTTCTGGAATAATCTTCGATGTAATCAACGACTGCTCCAAGTCGTCAATTTCATCCTCCAGTTCGTCTTGCACTTTCAGGTGCTTCCGCTTCAGACTTGCTCTTAGAGCATAGTCCTCTTTAAGCGTATCGAGTACTTTGTCCATCTTCATATTCTCAACAACGATTTAATTGTTATACTGTTTTTATTTGCTCTCACAAACTTAACTTCATCATAGAAACTTGCAACTTTCCCGTCGTCGCAGACGAGCAGGAAAATGCGTGGTGACTTGCTACTATATTTCTCCTGATACTTCCGCATGAACACTCCTGTGTTTGCAGGAATCTCATATTCAGCATCAGCACTTAAGTGATTAGCAATATTTGATTGCATAAAGACAAATAGGGCCTTTCTTCTGAATTGATAAGAAGGATTACCAATTAATGCCGTCGGTCCACTAAACAATTCATTCAATGAAACATTGCTTCCAACAGACCATTTGAAGTCATGGAAGTTATATGTCAGCGTAGTTCGCTTTGTTGTATGACTATTTTCATAAACTGGTTTGCTGACAGGGACTTCTTTGTATTTATTGGTTTCACCAACTTCGAATATTATGCTGTCATCAACATTTAAGACCTTACAGAAATGCAGCTTCTTTCCTTTAGGAACAACAATTCGTTTAAGGTGCTTACATCCTTTGAATACTGCAGGCTCTATTATTTCTGGAACACCTTCGATAGTGACCTCCTCCAATCCAGAGCCACAAAAAGCCGCAACTCCAATATAATTCACAGACTCAGGAAGGATTACCATTCGAAGACAAGAACAATAGCTAAAGGCTGCATCACCGATTCGAACAACCTCTGTGAGAATGATATTATCCAAAGTTTTACTTTTCCTATAAGTAAGACCTTGAATTACTCTGTTATAATCACTCTTAGCAGGCATATTTACAATTTTGATACAAAGATACATTTTATTTAGTTTATATCCTAATTTTGCCTACTATTTTTACGTTTTATTTAATTTTTATATATGATGATTTACGGATATATTAGAGTAAGCAGTGATAAGCAAACCGTTGAGAACCAACGTTTCGAGATTAAGAGATTCTGTGATAGTCATAATCTCAAAATTGATAGTTGGATAGAGGAAACAATAAGTGGGACAAAGAATTATACTAAACGACAGTTAGGTAATCTCTTGAAGAAAGTCAATAAGGATGACATCATCATCTGTAGTGAGTTGTCGCGTTTGGGCAGGAATCTCTTCATGATCATGGAGATACTGAATATCTGTATGACAAAAGAATGCCGAGTTTGGACTATTAAGGACAACTATCGTTTGGGGGATGACATCCAAAGCAAAGTGCTTGCTTTTGCTTTTGGGCTATCTGCAGAGATTGAGCGTAATCTTATTAGCCAACGAACCAAAGAGGCTTTGGCGAGAAAGAAGGCTGAAGGTGTGATTCTTGGTCGTCCTAAAGGCAAGAAAAGTAGCCCAGACAAATATAAGTTGTCTGGCAAAGAAGTCCTTGTAAAAGAGCTTTTGAAGAACGGAATTTCACAACGCAAAATAGCTAAAATGTGCAAGGTCGATAGGAACACCCTTGCCCGTTTCATTGAACTTAAAGGATTGGCAGAGAACTAATGAGCGTTTTTGTACAGCAACAAAATTCAATTTGCAACTTCGACAAATCCGATAGTTGGGTTATCCTTTCTCCTATTGAGCTAAGCATTAAAAAGAAGATAGAGGCA
>Ga0256407_10004782_pt1 | contig 22230 bp, 17 predicted proteins | sample RumenRJG_04DNA_FD_193489 | JGI IMG/M metagenome (GOLD analysis project Ga0256407, IMG submission 193489) | Bovine rumen microbial communities from Lethbridge, Alberta, Canada - RJG_04 | ecosystem: Host-associated > Mammals > Digestive system > Stomach > Rumen | place: Canada: Alberta... | reverse complement strand
AAGCGGTAGACGGGAGTCGGACCCGCGTGTCGGGCTTGGGAAGCGCGCATACTACCGTTGTATTACTACCGCAAGCTTATTGACCCATGGCAGAATCGAACTGCCGACAACCTGCTTAGAAGGCAGGTGCTCTATCCAGCTGAGCTAAAGGGCCTAAAAAACATTGTCATTATAGCGATATTAAAAAATAATTTCAAGTCCGCCAATAATTTTTTGTTTTTTTTGCAAAAATAAGCCAAAATTCGCAAAAAAATTCGTATCTCTATGTCAGGAGGTATGAATTGAAAGACGGATTTTTTAGGCTGTCCGCGGCCTTTGCCCTGATTTTTTATCTGGGGAACGTGGCCCGCGCGGCGGATTACGCTCAAAGCCTTTTGGCCGGGCAAAGAACTTTGGACATGTACTTGGAGCGCGCCAAGGTTCAGTCAAGCCAAGAGCGTTTTGAAGAACTGGCCAAGCAAGGTCAAAGCGCGGCCCTTTTGGAATGGGAGCAAAACACTTTGGACTTAAAGGCCGCCGGTCTTGAGGATTGGATCTTTGAGAGAGAGCGCCTAAAGGACGCGATGGGCCAGCGGTCGGAAGGGTTTTTGGCCGAATGGGTTTTGGAACGCAAAAAGTCGCAAGTAGAGGACATAAAGAAAAGCAGGCTTTATTCCGAGCTGAGAGACTTGGCGGACGGATTTTTTTATGTCGATCAAGACGGAAAAGAAAGCCGCGTTGTTTCCAAAGAAAACATTTTGGAGGCAAAAGCCCAGTACCAAGAACAGGCGCAAGAGATAATCAAAAAGTACGTTGACAAAGACTCGCCGGAAAAGGCCGCTCTGGACGCTTATCTTATCGAAAGCCAAGCCCTAAACGAATTGACCAACAAGCTTTTGTACGACCACGATTCCCTAAAACGAATGAGCGACAGCGAGGCCGCGCTTTTTATCGCCGACAAGCTTGCATGCCAAATAGAAGCCGAAAGCCAAAGCGCGATAGACCGGCTTTTTAATTCCTTGCAAAGCCAGGTTGACTTTGTAGACGCCCAAGACCTTGAGGCAAAGAAAGACTTGGAGCAAAATTGGCTTGGCCGCTTTGAAAACGAACTGAGCATGGGCTTAAAAAAGTGGAGCGACGCCGAAGAAGAATTTTTACAGGCCCGTTCCGACTGGGAAAAAACGGCGGAAAGCGTTTATCTTAACGACAACCAAAAATGGCAGGAGGCCTACGATGACTTGCAAAACAGAAAGATTGCTTGGAGCCAAAAAATTGAGGCTCAAATACAGGAAGGAAGGGCGGAGTGGAGCCATAAGCTTGACGTTCTTGGCGAAGAAATCGACCAAAGCTTGCGGGAGTTTCAAAACGCCTTGCTTTGGGAAAACGAGCAAAAAAAGCAAATCGTTCAAAGCCAAGAAGAGTCTTACGCTCAAAGCCGCGCGATACTTCAAAGCGCTCAAAACGGCGTGGAGCTTTGGTACGAGCGTTGGGGCGAAAAATACAAGGGCTTGTATTCCTATTGGAAAACCGAGGACTCGGAGTTTGGCCAAAAGTTGGACATAAGCCTAGTTGGAACTTCTTATTTAAAAAATCAAATCCTTTCTTGGAAAGACAATTTTGCAAAATCAATCCGTTCCTTGTGCCCGCAAGCGGCGTGCTCGCAAAACTCAAGCGCGGACCAGATAGAGACAGCCTGCCAAACCATCATGCAAAGCAAATACAACCAAGCGCGGCTTTCTCCAGATTACTGGGAATGCTTAAAAGACGCAAGGCTTTTGTGGAACGCGTCTTATGAAATCATTGAATGGCTTGACTTGTACGACACCTTTAAGCGCAGGGCAAACGAGGCCCTTTACGCCTTGTATTCCGACTCTTGCGCGAACATCGAAATCGTTGACGAGCTTTCCAGCGAAAAGGCAAAGGCCTTGTGGTTGGTCGATTATTGGCAAAGCCGCGTGAACGTCGCGCAAGAAGTGGCCGATTACGCCAAAAACGCTTTTAGCGACTTGGAATGGGCGCAAGAAACTGAAAGAAATTTAAGCGAGGCTTTGGACGCCTACAACGCCGCAAAGGACGCATACCAAAAGGCCTTTGACGAAGCGCAAGAAAAGCGGCTTGACGTTCTGGAAAAACGGGACCAATACTACCAGGCTTTGGACGACACGGAAAATCTCCTAAAAAAAATCGACTTGGAACGAAAAAGTTATGACGAGATTTACCAGGAAAGGCTTGACGCCTTGGACTTGATTTCCCAAGATCCAACGCTTGAATTGCTTTACGAGCTTCAGTCCTTGAACTATCAAAGCGAGGATTTTAAAAAATATCTTTGCCGCTATTGTTTGGAAAGCCAAGAGGAGCATGACAAGGCGTTGAGCGAAAAAAAAGACTTTTTGCGTTCTGTAGTGGTTGAAGGCTTTGACAATCTAGAGGGGGACGAGCAAAGTCCGAGCGCCTCGTGCCTTTCGATCGCAAGGCTTGAAGAAATCGGCGGCTGCTTGAACGAAGTTTTGGCGGCCCCGGTTTTGGACTTGAAAAAAGCCAAGCCGCTCTTTGAGGACTTGAAAAAACTTAGCGGGGAGGCCTTTGCAAAGCTTGAAGAGAAAGTCCAAGCGTTTGAGCAAGGCAAGGCAAGCACCGGAGACATAAGGCTTGAGCTAAATGAGTTCTTGTCTTTGGCCCAAAAGGAATGCGACAACCGCTACGCGATTCTTTTGCTGCTGGACGGAAGCCTTGAAGAAATCCACGAATTCTTTGACGGCAACGAAGATTTTGGCGAGCTTTTTCAAAACTACAAGGAGTACTCAAGCGCGGTTGCTCAAGAAGAGGCTTTGGCTTCTGCAAAAGCCTTGCGGGAGGCGGTCGCAGGCGGGCAAGAGGACGGCCTTGAGGCGTATTTTGAACGGCTTGACATTGCCTCGCAAGGCGCGTCCGCCTTTACATTGAGCGCTTTGGAAATGTACAAAAATCTTATTTTATGCAAAAACGATTGCCAAAGCCTCGAAAACGACTTGGCCCTAAAGCTGGCTTCGTGTTCTTCGTTGCCGGGAAAAATCTCTTCATGCCGAGTAAAGTGGTTTTTGGACGAGTGCGAGGAATTTTTGGGTCAGGAAGCGGATTATGAAGAGCCGGCGGATTATGACAAGGCAAGTTTTGAAAGGCTTTCATTCGGAAGAAAGGATTTGCTTTTAAAGATACAGGACGGTCTTGGCCTTTTGCTGCAACGCGCGAACGACGCTCAGACGCTGGACTTGAGTTTGTCTGACCAAGGCGGAGCGGTTCAAGCCGCTCAAAAGGAATATGAAAAAAGCCTTGACGCGATCAGCATGGGCAAAAGCGGCAGCCGCATAAACCAATACATAGCGTCTTGCCAGCTTTATAACCAGGCCTTGGAAACAAGCCAAAGCCTTTACGAAAAGCTTGAGGACGCCAGGCGGAATTATCGTTTGGCGCAAGAAATATATTTTTACGGCCAAAACGAGTACCTTCACAATTCCTACGACCCCAACGCGATTTTGACAAGCTCCAAAGATTCGTTGAAAAAGGCTCAAGCGGCTTTGGACGCTTTGAATCAAATCGAGCAAGAAAAGGCCGGCGAGGTCTTGGACGACTATAAAGCGGAATGCATCAATTATTACAAGGGAAGAGTGATGCTTTTTGAGTACGACCAAAGAGTCGCTTCGCAAACAAAAAGCCTTTACCGGGCGCAAGCCGCGGAAAGGGCCGCCGTGGAAAAACTTGTTTCGGAATGCGCTCCCCAAGGCTGCGCGGCCAACGTTTCGGCCTTTACAAAAGATTTGGTTGTCGCAAGCGTGGACCAGGACGGAAACTATTCGTTTTCGTTGAACAAGGAATTGAGGAATTTGCCGCAAGAAAACAAAGACGCGCTTTTGGAATATTTTTCAAATTATTGCTTTGTTCAAACGGACATTTACCAAAACGAATACCGCTCAACGCAAGCGGCCAAGGACGCTTTGGATTTTTTGGAATCCTTGCAAAGCAAACCCTACAGTTTGACGGATTTGGCCTTTTGCGCCTTGCAAATCAAGGGCTGGGGGAACGCTAGCCAAAAGAGCGAGTGGTTCAATGACGGCGAAAACCCTGCCGCAAACGAAAACTATAAAATCGGCGACTTGCCCGACACTGTTCACGGCGTAAACGTGGCCGAAGCGTATCGCGGCGAGCGCCTAAGAATCATCCAAGAAACTTACGCAAAAGTCATAGCCTTGGGCGGAGAGGAGGACATCGCAAAATACATCCTTTATTGCGACCAAAATTTTTCAAAGGACTTGGATTTGGACAAGCTTTGCAAAAACGCCTTGGCCGCCGCCGCTCTTGAAGGCCCGCTAAAAAATGTTTTGGCGGAAGGAAAGCATTGGTCCGCCAACGGAAAGACCTTGCTTGCCAGCGCCGCAATGTATTTTTTAATCACATGCCTTCCGTTTGGCTGGGGCGCCTGGGCCTGGGGGCCTGCGACGGCGCTTGCGGCGGCGGGCGCGGCTTGCTTGGCTGTTTCGGACCAATTGTATGAATGCGCAGAAGACATGAAAAGCGTTAAGAATGGGTGTTCGGCAAATTACGCTGTTTTGTTGGCTGATTATCAAAAATCGATTTTGGATTGGAAACGTTCCAAAGACAGAGTGGCGGAGGAGGAAGAAAAGCTAAGCCTTTTGCTTACAGGAAAAAAAGGCGGCGGCGGCGGAAAAATCACTTGGGACGACTTTAAGCGCTCCCTTCAAGAGGCTTTTGATCCCGGAACGTTGGGAGTCGGCTCTTCGTATTTTATGTCAATTCATGACAGTTCCGACGGCCAAAAGGGAATAAAAGATTTTTTTGAGGAGCTTTCCGCAAAAGAAGATTTTTACGACGTTAGAAGCGTTATGGAAAAAATGGCCTTGGTATTGCAGGATAATTATTCGCAAAAAAAAGAAACGCTCCAAGAATGCGTCGATTCAAGAGAAGGCGACTTGCGCTTTGACACGGCTTCGTATTACAAGGACATGCTTTCGTTCTATTCAAAAGACCTTTTGAGAAACCTTCCTTCGGCGATGAACAGGAATTGCGAGGACTACATCGCCGAGATTTTTGACGCCTATAAATCCTTGTCGGAGGAGGCCTTGAATTATTCAGCCAAGAACCGCTTTACGGAAAGAAGGGACGACTATTCCTTGATTTACGCTGACTTTGACCAGCAGTTTTCCCTTTGGAACGACAAGAACGCCCTGATTTTGGAAACGGCCCAAGAGGATTGGCTTTTGGCAAAGGAACAAATCAACGCATCCTACAATGAATGGCAAAAAGAATTTTCCAACGAGTACCAAAGGTCAAGCGCGTTTTGGGCGGATAATTACCAAGAGTTTTTGGACAAAAAGGAAGACTGGCTTTTTAGGCAGTACTTGTCCGGCGGAGGAGACGCCGACGTTTCCTATTCGCTTGTAAAGAACTTAAAGTCTTCGTTTGACCAAGAAGGCCTAAACGAAAAGTTCGTCGACTCGATTTGCGATTTGGAAAAATTTTCGCGGCTTGCTGAATTGACAAGCGCAATGTCTTCAATTGCAAAGAATGAATCCAGCCCGCAAGTCTTTTTTGAAAAAATGGACGCGTCTTTGATAAAAGACTTTGATTGCGTCGTAAAGGCTCAAAGAGAATTGCAACAAAGCCAGCAAGCCGCCGCCGCAAAAACCGCCGCACAATATTGCCAAGCCAATTTGGAAAAGAGCCTGGACGAGCGCATGAAGTCGATAAAAAGCAAGAACAAAAGCGTTGAAAAATGGGAGTTGGACATGGTTCGCCAGGCTGGATACGAGGTGGACCCCTTTATTCATAGAAACGCTATAATCGATGTTTCGTTTCTTTCAACAAAGCGAACGCGGCAGGAAGTCCACAGATATGAATGGTTCACGCCGTCCGCTCCAAGCGTTGACTTGGACGCTTCGTCATACGCCGGCTCAAACGAGTACTACATAATGAAAAAAATGGAGGACGCCCAGAAAAAAATCCAAGAATGGTCGGAACAAATCTTTGGAAACGGCTCCAACCCGCAATCCGGCGGCCGCCTTGCCGAGCACATCGGAACTGCTCCGGTCTTTATACAAAATGTCGATCCGACAAAATCGCGCGAAAGCAATGTTAAGGATTACGGCTCTGGACAAATGGGAAAAATCCTTCTTGACTATCAATGGAATTCCATCGTGTCGGCGGCCGCCTCTTCCGAGCTTTCAAAAGCGATTTACGACCAAAAGCTGATCGATATCGGCGGCTTTTCGCTTCCGTCGTTCCGCGAAATTGCTGGCATCGTCCTTGACATTGTCTCAAACGCCACCGGCATTTTGCCCCTGCAATTTTTGGACGATACGGTTTTTGGAATAATCGACGTTCAAATGGGCTACAAAAGCTGGGACGAAGTCGTTTCGGGCTTTGTCAAAAAAGGCCTTGCGTCCGGCGTTTCAAGCGGAATAAGCGCTTTGGGAAACGCGGCCGGAAAGGCGCTAAAAAACGCCTCGGCTTTTTTCAAAGGCGGAGCGGGAAGCCAAGTCCTAAACGGAATGCAAAACGCCGCCACCGGCTACTTGAACAATGTCGCTTCCAGCTATGTAAACGCCTTTGACTTTGCCAGCGGAAAAATGGATTGGGACATGGCCGCGTCTTCGTGGCTGGACGCCTCGGCGATTTCAAATTCCGCCGGAAGTTTTTTGGGCCACAGCCTTGGAGCCTTTAACAATTTGGACGCAAACGGCTTGGCCCTTAATTCCAGGGTGTTCGGAAACATTCAGTCCATGAACGCCTCGATAGGAAGCCTTGCCGGCCAAGCCTTTAATTATTTGGCCACCGGAGATTTTTCCGTAAACTTGCTTAACGTAAAAGGCGTCGGCCTATTGGAAATCGGAGTGTCTGACGGCGCCCTTAAAGCCGGCGTTGGCAGGGGCGGAGCGGACCTTTCGTTGCAAAAGATCGCCGCTTTTTCCAAAGGAGCGAAGGACGCGGCAAGGGTTTCAAGCCTAAAATCCGGAAGCCGGGAGGACCAGACGCTCTTAAACGCGGCAAACCTTTTGGCTTTGTCGGGCGGCAAGGACAATGTCCAACTTGCGTCGGATTTGTTCAATCAAAAGCGCAGGCTGCTTTTTGAGGACGCTTCAGGCGAATATAAATTTGGAAGAACTTTGGACGACGCGATAATTTTGGACAAGGCCTTGTTGTCGCAAGGAAAAGAGGGGCAGGCCCTTGCCGCGTCATACGCAGCCTTGCAAAATTTGGCGCAAAAAGAAGCCTCCTTTTCTTACGACGACATTGACTTTTCCAAGCTAAAAAAGAGCGACGGATCGAATTATACCCAAGACGAAATTCAAAAGATAAAGAACAAGCTAAAGACGGATTCGACATTGAATTCAATGGCCCAAATATCCGCCGCGCTTTCTAGCGCCTCCGAGGCTTTGGGCTTTGGCTTGGATTTCGCTCAAGCCAATGATTCTTTGAGCCATTTGGCCAACGCTTACAAGCAAGGCGGAATGGCCGGCGTTTACGCTTTTTACGCCGAGTCGCAAGAACAGGCGGCGGACAAGGGCGAGAAAGGCGGCTTGGCCCAATTGCTGGAGCAGCCTTGGCATCAAAACGTTCAGGAAAACCGCGGAGTCCTTTTGGGCCAAAGCCTTTCGATGGAAGAGTATAACAAGCTCGCAAAGGAAAACGCCGTCGAACGCTATGTGGCTAAAGAGTTGGATGCCTATAAAGCGAAAAAGAAAAACAAAGCGTCGCTCTCCGACTTGGAGCGGATTGAGCGTGAGGCCAGGGCAAAGGCCGAGTCCGAAATCGTTGAAGGCGTGGCCAACCAAAAATATGAATACCAGCCCGAGACCTACAACCTGGACATAAAAAATTATGGCTGCACCTTGGCCACCGCCGCCTACATTGCCTATTCGATAACAGGAAGCGTCACGACTCTTTCGCAAGCCAACGACATTTTAAACAAACAAGACTTGTATCTTTACGGAACTGACAAAAACGGCGTCACCCAAAAGAATTTGATAGGCGCGGGCGACTCTTACGCGGCGGCGGTAAACGCAATCGCCGGCGGAGACTACTTGCAAAAAGACGGAAACGACTTTTCGGTGGCCGCGGACATAAAGGCCGGGGAAAAACTTGTTGACAACAGGCAAAACATCTTTAGCCGTCTGGTGGAAAATTCAAAAAGCCAAAGCGACGTTTACTTTACCCATCTAAGGATTAATGACAAACATTCAGTCCTTTTTGACTCTATGACTTACGACGACCAAAACGATTACAAAAGCTCAAAGCTTTCGGTGATGGATCCATGGAAGGGCGGCGACTACGGCCCCAAATCTTGGAGCGACGTCAGCAGGGCCGACTTTTACAAGCTGACCCAAGCCGGAAAAGAGATTTATGAGTTGACAAGGATTAACTTAAGGGACGCTAGCTGACAACATTTTCGCGCCTCAAGAACGCGCAAAAAAAAACCGCTTCGATTGAAGCGGTTTTTTTTTGGACGATGAGGGGATCGAACCCCCGACATTCTGGGTGTAAACCAGACGCTCGTACCAGCTGAGCTAATCGTCCGTAGGTGAATGTTATAGTATCAAATTCGCCAAAACGTGTCAAGGCTTTTGCCAAAAAAACTCCGAATATTTTTGGAGCCTTCTTGGCCGCTTTTTACTGAGCGTTCTCGGGAACCGGATATCGCTCCATCGGATTGACCATTCCTTGCGGGAAGAGGAACAAGTCTGTGATCTTTAGCGAGTAAGTCGGACGCGCTCCGGGGCCTTTTAGGATTTTGCTTGCGACAGGAATGGTAAAGGCGTAGTTGATCGTGTCGTAGCCGGGGGCCGTGATTACCAACTCAAAGTTAAAGTCTTTTGCCATGCCTTCTTTTTTAGCTTTTTCGGGCTCAACGCAAAAAGAGTAGCCGCCTTCCGTAGCCTTAAAGGTTTTGCAAGGGTTTGACCAAGTCGAGTCAAGCATTTTTGCGGGCTTTCCCTTGTAATGGATGGTTATCGTAGCGTTTGACAAGGATTCAAAAGTTGTTCCGTCGTAAACTGAGCCCGAAAAAATCGGGAAGAAGAAGTAGGGGTACTTGCCGCTCAAAATTTCCGCGTCGCTTGTGTAGGCGGAATCGTGGTTTGGGCGCTTTTGGCCGCTGATCAAGCGAATGCCGTCCATTACCAAAATGTCGACGTCGGCCATGACTTGCTTGGCTGTTTCAAGCTCGCTTTGGGCGTGGTTTACGCCTCTGCCCGAAATTGTGTATTTGGGCGGAATTCTATTAAGAACGTAGCATTCAGTGTCCATGCGGCAGTTTTCGCAGTCGCATGTAAGCCAACTGACGTTTTCGGCCTTGAGCCTTTCGTACATGTCGTCTACATGGGCTCGTACATAGTCTTCCATCAAGTTTGTTACTTTCATAGACCTTTATTGTATCACGACTTTGGCGGAAAAGCAAGAAAAATAATTTTGTTATGTTTTTTTCTATATCTATTGACTAATTTGGCCAAAATTTGATAAAATAAACTCTACATAAATACGCGTTTGTTAGGCGTCCCGTTTGCCTGGCAAAATGCGCTTTATATGAAATTTATTTTTTGAGGTTTTAATATGTACGCGCTTGTTGAATACAAAGGCAAACAGTATAAGGCTGAAAAAGGAGCCTTGCTTCAAGTTGACAAAATCGACGCCGAAAAGGGCGCCAAAATTGACATCGACTCAGTTTTGCTTGTCAGCGACGGAGACAATGTAAAGGTAGGCGCTCCTTATGTTAGCGGAGCCAAAGTAAAGGTAACTGTGGAAGATTCTTTCAAAGACAAAAAGGTGCTTGTTTTCAAGTACAAGAGCAAGAAGGACTACCACCGTTTGATCGGCCATCGCCAGCAATATACAAACGTTCGCGTTGACGAAATCATCGCGTAATGATAAAAATCCAGCTTGTCAACGGCCGGTCGTTTCTTAGCTGCAAGGCGGAAGGGCACGCGCTTTTTGACAAAAAGGGCCAAGACATAGTTTGCGCGGCGGCCACGATTTTGTTGCGGACTGCGGCGCAAACCTTGGAAAAAAGGCCTGGGATTTGCTTCAGCGGCGAAGAGCCTGTAAAAGGGCGGCTTGCTTTTGAAGCTAAGGCGGACAAGGATTCGGCAAAAACCGAGCTTAAGTTCGCCGCGGACTTTTTGCAAAAGGGTTTTGAAAGCCTGGCAAAAGAGTTTCCGCAAAACGTTCAGTTGGAATGTAAATTGGAGGAATAAAATGGGAAGAAGTAAAGGCGGAAGCGGCGCTAAAAACGGCCGCCAGTCAAACCCAAAGCACTTGGGCGTTAAAAGATATGCGGGACAGTTTGTGACAGCTGGTTCAATTATTGTTAAGCAGCGCGGCACAAAGTTTTTCCCGGGCGACAATGCCAAACGCGCCGGCGACGACAGCATTTTTGCTACAGCCGACGGAAAGGTTGTCTTCCACGAGAGCAACAACAGAAAGTACATTTCTATTGTGAACGCGTAAGGTTGACAATCGCATAAACAGCCCGGTTTAATATGCCGGGCGTTTTTTTTTAGTGGGTTAGTATGATTCAGTTTGCGGACGAAGCGGTAATTACAGTATCCTCAGGAAAGGGCGGAAACGGTTGCATCTCCTTTAGGCGCGAAAAATACATTCCGCTTGGAGGACCTTCCGGCGGCGACGGCGGAAAAGGCGGCGACGTTTATTTTGTCGTAAAGCGCAACATGCGAACCCTTTCGCGCTTGCGCCGCCGTCCCATTTTAAAGGCCAAGAACGGCACTGACGGAATGAGCTGGGGCAAGTACGGCGCCGCCGGCGAAGACTTGGTCATTCCCGTTCCGCCCGGAACGACATTAAGGGACGCCGAGACCGGCGAGCTTATCCACGACTTTACGACCCAAAGCGAGGACGAAAAATTCTTGCTCTTAAAGGGCGGAAACGGCGGCTGGGGAAACATTCACTTTAAGTCGTCGACCAACCAGGCTCCTCGCATCGCCAACAAGGGCGAGCCCGGAACTGTAAAAAAAATCCGAGTAGAGCTTAGCATTATGGCCGACGTGGGCTTGGTCGGCTTTCCCAACGCGGGAAAATCCTCGCTTTTGACGGCTTTTACCAACGCTCGCCCAAAAATCGCTCCATACCCCTTTACCACAAAGATTCCTAACTTGGGCGTTTTGCGCGTTGACGACGACCGCGACATTATCATCGCGGACATTCCCGGAATTTTGGAAGGCGCCAGCGAAGGCGTCGGACTTGGCTTTAAGTTCTTAAAGCACATTTCGCGCACGCAAGCCCTTTTGTTCATAATCGACGCCAGCGACACAAACTATTTGACGGCTTACGAAACCTTGGAAAAAGAGCTTGCCGCCTATTCCGAGGAATTGGCCAAAAAGCCCAGAATGGTTTTGTGCAACAAAATTGACGTGGAAGGCGCCAAGGAAAACGCCGGCCAAATTGCGGAAAAAATCAAGGCCGCCGACAAAGACATGCCTGTGCTTTCCGTTTCAATTTTGAACAACATCGGAATGGCGGCTCTTAGAAACGCGGTCATCAAATTGGTTGACAAATTGGAGGGAGGCCATGCATCCGATGGAGACAAGGCTTCTTCCGCCTTGAGTTCTTTTATGGCTGAGCGAGAGTCCATCGACGACGACGCGGAAGTCCAGTATCCGGGGAGCGAAAGTTGAAGATAGCGGTTTACGGAGGAAGCTTTAATCCCATCCACTGCGGTCATTTGACAATCGCTGACGAAACCTTGCGCTTGGGGTACGACAAGGTTTTGTTCGTGCCAACGTTTATCGCGCCCCACAAGCATTTGTCGGCAAGCGTTTCTCCTTCAAGCCGTTTGGCAATGCTAGAGGCGGCGATCGGCGACAATCCAAGGTTTGAGATTGAGCCTTGCGAAATCCAGCGCGGAGGAGTGTCGTACACAATTGACACGATCCGCTTTTTGTTGGACAAGTACCGCGGCCGCCTGGAAGGAAAGCTTGGCTTGTTGATGGGCCAGGAAATCGCCGCCGAATTTTATAAATGGAAAGAAGCGGAGCAGCTTGCCGCTTTTTGCGACATAATTATCGCTTCAAGGCAAAATCTTGGCGACAAAAGGGCCGCTGGTTCGATGAACAAGCCCCGCGGCGAATATGTCGGCGGGGTTGACGCCAACGGACAGTTTATGGAGGTGGACAAAAAGCGTTTTGTTTGGCCCTACACAGAGCTAAAAAACGTAATAGTTCCCATTTCGTCAACTGACATAAGGAGCCGCATCGCTCAAGGAAAAAGTTGGAGATACTTGCTTCCGCATGCGGTTTACGAATACATCGTTGCAAACAGGCTATATGGATATAAACAATAGATTGGAGCTTGCCGAGCTGACTGAAAACGTGCGAAAGTACGCTTTGGCGGCCGTAAGCGAAGAGCGTTACAAACATAGCGTGCGGGTCGCGCAGACTTGCGCAAAGCTTTGCGCCCATTACGGGTTGAGCGAACAGATAGGCTTTTTTGTGGGAATCGCCCACGACATTTGCAAAAGCATGAATGAAGAGGCTTTGCTTAAGACGGCCGCTTTGGACGGAGAGCCGATCCTTAAAATTGAAAGCTCAAGGCCTTCGCTTTTGCACGGAAGGGCGGCGGCGGTTTTGCTGCGCGACAATTGGAACGTCACCGACAAGGATGTTTTGGAAGCTGTGGCCAACCACACTTTTGGAAAGGTTGGAATGAGCGATTTGGCAAAGCTTTTGTACGTCGCCGACAAGATTGAGCCCGGCCGCGAAAACGTCACTCCGGAATACACGGAGCGCCTTATGGCGATGACTGTAAACCAAATGACCGCCGCGGTGGTCAAAGAAAGCATGGATTACTTAAAAGGCAAGGGCAAAAAGATTGCCGCCGAAACCAAGGCTTTTTACAAAAGTCTAAAAGACTGATTTGATATCGAGGTTAAAGAATGAGATTGAAGCGCGAACGTAAAGGAATGATTTTTCTCGTTTTGATAATAGCCATATTTTTGGCGTTGATCGTTTCGTTTTATGTTTACTTGCGCGCCGATTCGGTAAAAGACAAGCTTAAGACCGACCCGATCATCAAGGCCTTGATTTTGATTGAGGACGGTCCAAACGTCGTCTTTACCGACGTATTCTTGGCGTACGCGGAATCCGGAAAAGGCGCTTTGATTACGATCCCCGAAAACACCGGCGCTATTTACGATTCCCTTGGCCGCGTTGACAGAATCGACGCGGTGTTTAAAGAAAAAGGCCTTGTCGCTTACAAGCGCGAAATCGAAAAACTCCTTGATTTGGAGCTGTCGTACACAATAGAGATACAGTTGCAGGACTTTGAGCGTTTGGCCGACTTGCTTGGCGGCCTTGGCGTCTTTATTCCTCAGCCGGTTGACGCGCGCGGTCCCAACGGAGAAATCTGGCTTTTGCCAAGCGGCGCCGTAAGGCTTTTTGGAAGCAAGGTAACTTCTTACATGACTTATTCGCTTGATACGGAAGAGGAAGATTCCGTTCAGGAGCGCCGCCAGTCAATGTTGGTCGCTTTGTTGGCCGCCTTGCGCAAAAATCGCAGCGTAATTTTTCAGCGAGAAAACTTTAAGCGCTTTGCCTCTTGCTTTGCAAGCAACTTGAACCAAAAGGACTTTTCGGAATTGCTTGAGCTTATTACCCGCATCGACTACGAGCGCGTCACCCAGCTTGAAGTTACGGGGCTTAACCAAAGCGTTGACGGAAACGTTTTGCTCTATCCCTTTAGAAACGGAGACTTTATTAAGGAAGTCGCGCGAAGAACAGTTTCTTCAATCATTCAGGCGTCGGGAGCGGCCGGCGACCGCACTTATGTTTTGGAAATTCAAAACGGAACCAAGGTGCAAGGCTTGGCCCGCAATACCCAGATTCTTTTGCAGGGAGCCGGCTTTGAGGTCTTGAACGTTTCAAACGCTCCCTCAAACGAATACGAAAAGACAGAAATTGTAGACTTGATCGGAAACCGCGACGCGGCCAAATCGCTAGGTGATTTTATTCGATGCTCGAAAATTACCGAAGCGCGCGTCGCCGCCGAAGGAGAGAATGTCGAAACGCCAAATTTCGACTTTATATTGATATTGGGCCGCGATTTTGACGGCCGCTACGTTCATGGACAAGTTTCCAACGAACAAGGAGAAGAATGATTTATGGACAATAAAACTGTGCAGGAAAAGGCCCAGGAATTGGCCCGCTTGATTCAAGACGGAAAAGGAGACAACCTTGTTCTCCTTGACATTTCGGAATTGAACAGTTGGACGGATTATTTTGTAATCGCCACAGTTTCAAGCTCGGCCCAGTCGCAAGGCTTGCAAAAGCAAATCAAGGACTATATCAAGGATTCGGGCTTGGAAGTTCACAAAACAAACAAGAAAATCAGCGACGGCGACGACTGGAATTTGATAGACTTGGGAAGCATAGTCATTCACTTGATGTCAAAAGAGGCCAGGGAATTTTACGATTTGGAAAAGCTTTGGCACGCCGGCCAGCGTTTGGAGTTTTAGTTTAGGACTAGAACTTTAGGGCGTCTGAGTCGCCGTCGGCAAACTCATTGTCGGTCCAATCTTCATTAAGGATTTCGTCATCGTAGGCGGAAAAACTGTCGACGCTTTCGTCGTATTCAAAGTCTGAAGCGTCGTCTAAAGCGATATCTTCGCTAACTTCGTCAGTATAAAGGAATTCAACTTGCTCGAAATCATCAAATGAATCAGGATCGACAGACATGCGCACCTCGGATGATGAGAATATATACATTTTTGGATTTTGTGTCAATATAAAATTTATGAAAAGTCGCGCAAATATAAAGAAAAATTATTAAAAAGCCGCGTTCTAAAGTATTGACAAAAGTTCTGCAATTTGTATAATTGTAAAAACTATGTTGGGTGAAATTTGCGTTCATGCGCCTGCCAAAATCAATTTGGGCTTGCGCGTTCTCCCTAAAAGAGAAGACGGGTTTCATCCGATAGAAAGCGTTTTTGCAACTGTGGGATTGAGCGATCTTTTAACCGTCAGTTCCTTGCCGGAACAAAATGTTTGCAAGGTTTCTTGCCAGCAAGTTGTTCTTCCGCAAGAAAACACAGTCAGTTCCGCGTATCAAGCCGCAAAAAGCGTCTTGGGAGTGGATTTGCCAGGGGTTAGCGTTCAGTTGACTAAACGCATTCCCTTGGGCGGAGGTTTGGGAGGCGGTTCTTCCGACGCCGCGGCTATCTTGGTAGCCTTGCAAAAACTAGGCGTTGCGATTCCAAGCGACGCGGCTTATAAAATAGCCGCCCGAGTGGGAAGCGATGTGTTTTTCTTCCTAAGCCTTGACGGAAAGCCTGACGGCGCCGCGATCGTTTCAGGAAGAGGGGACTTGGTAAAGCCAATAAGCCCCAGATGTGATTTGCATTACGTTCTGGTTTTCCCAGGCGTTCACTCGTCAACCCCGGAGGCATACGCCGCGATTGACAAGAGCGCAAGGAGTCCCGAAAGCGAGTATTTGTCGTTAGACGAGCTTGAGAGCGTTTACAAAGGTCCTGTCAAAGACTGGAGCTTTATAAACGATTTTACGCCGGTCATAACGGCCAAGTATTCAAAAGTCCAGCAGGCGCTTGCCGACGTAAAGGCCAGCGGAGCTCTGTTTTGTGATATGTCAGGCTCCGGTTCGACGGTTTTTGGCGTTTATGAATCTGCCCAGCAGGCTCAAGACGCCGCTAATCTTCTTTCTGGAAAATGGAACGCGACTTTATTATAAAAAGTAAAGGAGATGCATTATGCAAATTACAGAATTGCGCATCCGAAAAGTGACGGGCGAAGGAAAGCTTCGCGCTTATGTTACAATTACATTTGACAACTGCTTTGTTGTTCACAATGTAAAAATTATTGAGGGCAAGGACGGCCTTTTTATCGCTATGCCTAGCAAAAAGACCGCCACCGGAGAATACAAGGATGTTGCCCATCCTATCAGCCCTGAGTTCCGTTCTGAATTGCAGAACAGAATTTTGGACGATTACAACAGCGGAAAGGTTATTGAAGCTTCCGCCGCTGGAGACGCTTCTTCGGCTGAATAAGTTAAGCGCTCTTCTTGGCTTTTTGCCTTGAAGGGTTCTTATATATTTTGGGACGTCGGCAAGCGGTAAGCCAACGGTTTTTGGTGCCGTCATTCCACAGGTTCGAATCCTGTCGTCCCAGATTTTTTATAAAGGTTTTATAGGGGTTATAAAATGGACTTGACTATCAATGCAAAAACTCGCTCTACAACAGGCCGCGCCAACGCAAAGAGAATGCGCTTGCAGGGAAGAATTCCCGCCGTGTTGTACAACCACGAAGGAAAGTCGACAATGCTCGACATTGACGAAGTTGAATTCAACAAGATTTGGAGAAATGTCACTCCTTCAACTTTGATCAAGGTTACAGTCGACGGCGCTTCGCACGATGTTTTCATCAAAGACGCTGAATACAATATTCGCAACGACAAAGTGCTTCACGCTGATTTCTTTGAGCCCGCCGCTGATCAGGCTATCACAATGAAGATGCCCGTTCACTTGGTTGGAACACCCGCCGGCGTGCTTAAGGGCGGATTCTTGCTCAAGCAAGCTCCGGAAGTTCAGATTAAGGCGGTTGCCTCAAAGATGCCCGCCCGCGTTGACGCCGACATTTCCGGCGTAAACATTGGCGAAAAATTCCTCGTTAAGAATCTCAATTTGGGGGACGGTGTAACAGTTATCACTGACGCTGAAGTGGCGTTGGCTAGCGTTAAACCGGCGAGATAATTTATGGAGAGCCTTGCGGCGCGCGTCGCGGGCTTTCTTGTTTAACCGTCAGGCAAAGCCTCCGTTTTTTCGGAGGCTTTTTTTTTGGCAGCGATCGATTTGAATACATTCGAAGAAAAGCTTTTTGATTCTCTAAAAAAAATGCTGGGCGCCGCTTTTGAGCGGACAAAAATTTTGGGCGCGGCAGTGTCGGGCGGAGCGGATTCCGTAAGCCTTCTTTGCGCTCTTGCCGCCTTGCGCGCCGCAAACGAAAAAAAGCCTAAAACGCGCGCTGCCTTTCCAAAAATCGTTTGCGTCACTGTCGACCATTCAATCCGGCCGGAGGAGGAAAGCTCCGGCGACGCGGCTTTTGTCCAAGCCTTGTGCCAAAAGCTTGGCGTTGAATGCTTTGTAAAAAAAATCGAGCGGGGAGCGGCCGCGCGCCTTGCGGACCAAAGAGGCAAGGGGCTTGAAGAAGCGGCGCGCTTTTTGCGCTACCAAAAATTTGAGGAGTTTGCCAAAGAAAGCGGCGCTGAATATATTTGCCTGGCCCACAACCAAAACGACGCGCTTGAAACTTTGTTGATGCGCTTTTTGCAAGGCTCGGCCGCAAGTTACGGCATCGCTCCCCAGCGGGGAATCTATTTGCGGCCCTTGCTGGAAACAAGCCGCCCGCAAATAGAAGAATACTTGCGCTCAAAGAAAATCGAATGGCGGACCGACTCCTCCAACCAAGACAACTCGTATTTAAGGAACAAGATAAGAAACCTTTTGATTCCCTTTTTGGACCAAAACTTTGGTGGCTGGAAAAAGGCGCTTTTGGCGGGCGGCGAAAAGGCCTCCCTAGAAAGCGAGGCGTTGGAAGGCTTTTTGGACCAAGCGCTGGCCGTCGCCGCTTTTCCGCTAGGCAAACAACTTGCGCAAGACCAAGAAGCGTCGCAAGCCCAAAACGCGCCCGCCGCTAAAAGCCTGGAAATTGCCAAGGATTTTTTTGAGCCCCTTCCGGCGGCCTTGCGACAGCGCTATTTGTACAGGGCCTTTGACGACTTGGCGCTTGAGGAACGGGTTCCGTACTCTTTTGTCCGTTCTGTGGCCGCTTGGCCCGAAAAAGACTTTAAAAAAATCGCCGCGGCGGGCCTTGAGGCGGTCTCAAAAAAAGATAAAGTTTTTTTAAAAATTCTCAAAAAAGAGGCGACTGAATCCGGTTTTTTTGATATAATAGTAGGAAAGGAAAACGCGTTTGAGGTTTGCGTAGAGCGTACCCGCGCGGTTGGCGATAAAATATGAAAAAGATTTATAAGACTTTTATTTTTGCGTCCTTGCTTTTGACGGCTGGGCTTTCTTTCGCTCAAAGCGGGGGAAAGGCTTCGGACTTTAGTGCCCAAAAGGCCAATAGGCAAACCGCTTTGCGTTATTTAAAATTGGCCAAAAATTACGCGATTCAAGGCGACTGGCAAAAAACTTTGGCCGCCGCCACCGCCGGAAACAATTACGACGCGACTGTCGCGGACCTTTGGTATTTGATCGCCCTTAGCCAATACAACGAAGGAGCCACAAGAAAGGCGGTTTTGCCGGTATTGAAGAATTCGCTTTCCGGCGCTGAGTGGGTTGACTACAACAAAAGCAGCGCGAGAATTTTTTACGCGGACTTGCTCTGTTCCACCGGAAAGGCAAAGGAAGCGCTGGAGATTCTTGACCAGAGGCCCTTCATTTATTCCGCCGACGCCGACTACGTTAGAATAAAGTCTTACTACACTTTGGGAGACGCGGCCAGCGTTCAAAACGCGCGCGAAAAAGTCGACGTAAGCCGCCGCATCTATCCCGCCGACGAACGCTTTCCTAATTTGTTTTTCGCGTACGAATACAAAATAATGTACCAAAAGAATTACGAGACTGGAACCTTTGACTATATGCCGTTAGATTCCATCGCGCGAAAAACCGCCGATTATTTTATCACGCGCGTTCCCGAATACAACAAGCAAAACCCGGAACTGGAAGTTTACGCCGCGATTTTTGCCGAAGGCGAGCAAAGGACAAGATTGCTAAAAGCCTTTGACGCGCGCGGATTTAAAAGCCCGGTGTTCGCGGCGGCCGCCTTGGAAGACGGCGTCTTTACTGAAAGCCAAGCCTTTGACTACTTTTTGGACTTTATGGACAAGGGCGTGGATCTCTTTGACATGGAACGCTTCGCCTCTTCTTTAAAAACGGACGAAGGCAAAAAGCGAATGTTCGACTACCTAAACGCTTACTCAGGAACCTTGTACATCGACACAAACCGCAGCTTGGAGCGCAACGTTACGATTACGTACAGCCGCGGCCGCCCCTCCAAAATCGTTTACGACGCGGACAACGACGGCGGAGACGATTGGACCGCCGAGCTGGACTTTGGCGTTCCCAAGAGCGCGCATTTTGAAGACAAAAAGATTGACGTTTATTACGGAACATACCCTAGTCCTGTGCGAATCGTTTTTGAGGAAGTTCCTGGCGAGGAAGGAATAACGATCTTTAACTTGGCCGACGAGACTGTTGACGCCGAAATCTTTACCGTAAAAGCCGACGAGTTTTTGGCCGCGGCCGGCTTTAGAAAAGACTTTTACATTGTTGACGAAACTTCGTTGTGGAGCGGCCCAAATCTTTTTGACATTGACCGCTTGATACTTTCGATCAGCAGCATGGAAAAGCCTTCAAAAGAGCGGGACGGAGCGATTGTGCGCTTTGCGATGCTTGACGGCGCTCCGTACGCGGCCGATTATTTGGTTGACGGAAAGCTTTACGCCAGGGCGCAGTTTGCAAAGCCCTTGACTCGTTCCGTTGACCGCGACGGCGACATGATTTTTGAGACTACTGAGATTTATGGCGACAACGACGGTTCCTTTGTTTTAAGCAAAGAGGACGCGGACGCCGCGAGCCAAAACATTTGGGGATACCCAGTTCCCAATCCGCTGATTTATTTGCAGATGATTCACATCGACAGGAACGGAGACACGCTTCCTGACTTTACCGAAGAATACATGACCAAGGGCGGCCGCCGCACAACTTGGGATTCGGATTACGACGGGAATTGGAACGTCCGCTACACCCTTTATCCGCAAGAGGAGGGGCAGCCGGTTGTCGAACTGACGGAATTCTTTGTTCAGGGAACTGGAAAAAAGGTTCCTGTGTCAATCAAGCTTTCTGACGGGGAGCCGGTAGAAATAAAAGTGGACAACGCCAATGTTCCTGTTACAAAAGGAACGCAAAAATGTTTTTATTGGGTAGATGTTCCTGGAACGGAAAATCAAGAGCTGAACGTAATCGGCTTTATGAAAGGCGTTGAGCAAGGCGTGGTCAACCAATTGGACAGCGGCGACTATTTCTTGCAAGCAGTCTTGATTGGACAAAACATTTACGCCCGCGCGATGGAAAAAAGCGAAGAGGTGAAAAAAACTCAAAAAGAGAATTCAGCGCCAGAAAGTAAAAATAAATAGAGCTTAAAAATATGAAAAAAAACTTTAGCCAGTATGCCTTGTTGACAGTCATTTTCTTTTCTTTTTGTTGCTTCGCTTGCAAAACTAACAAGCTTCCAAGCGGACCGGAAGAAAATCTTGACTATACCCAAAAGGACGTTCATGACGCGGAAGTAAAGCGCATTTATGAATTGCTTCAAAAAAATCCGGTCGAGGCTCTGTGGCGGGCGAAAGTTTTGGACGACAAGGCCGTTAGCGACGAATGCGCGGGTTTTGTAAAGGACGCCCTTGCTTCGCGCGTGGAGCAAAAGGATTACGTTGAGGCTTGGACATTCTACAATTCGCTGATAACCGCGGGCTATGAAGATCATGCCGTAAAAGTTATGGACAAAAACGCCATGAAAAATTTTTATTTTGACGGCGTTCCCGGAATTTCCGGCAAAAACTTGGCGCGCTTGGAAAAAATTTCCGACTACATACAAGGAACCGTTACCGTTTGGGTTGACCTTGGAATTAAAGTTCAAAACGGAATGGGATACGCGGCCCGCGTAATTGGCTCCGGTTTTTTTATCGACCCGCGCGGCTATATCGTTACAAACCATCACGTTATCGAAGAAATTGTCAATCCTAAAAGTTCCGGTTATGGTAAGGTCTTCATAAAGATGGCGGAAGATTCCGATCAAAGAATCCCCGCGCGGGTTGTCGGCTATGACAGCGTTCACGATTTGGCCTTGCTAAAGACCGAGATTAAGGTGCCTTATTATTTTACTTTGGGCTCCCAGTCCCAGTTGAACGTAGGAAGCGTGATTTACGCGATCGGTTCGCCCTTGGGTTTGGAACGAACGCTTACTAGCGGCGTCGTTTCTTCCGCCGACAGAAAGCTTTTTTCCACCGGAAGCGTTGTTCAAATTGACGCCGCGGTAAACTCCGGCAACTCCGGCGGCCCTTGCATCGACAAAAATGGAATTGTGCAAGGCGTGGTCTTTGCGGGAATCGCTTCTTACCAGGGCTTGAACTTTGCCATTCCTGTTGAATACTTAAAGCAGGACTTGCCGATTTTGTATCGCGGCGGCGAACGAAAGTTTCCTTGGATCGGAGCCTACGGCCACACCGCAAAGGCTGGAAGAGTCGCTTACGGTTTGGAAGTTCAGTATATAAAGCCCGGAAGCGCCATGGCCCGCGCCGGCATAAAACCCGGCGACGTTGTTGTAAGCCTTGACGGCCAAAAGGTTTCAAGCCTTGAAAACGCCCAAGACATTTTGCGCGACCACGTGCCGGGAACGATTATTTCTTGCGAGTATCTTGCCGGCGGCTCTTATGAGGCAAAAAAAGAATGCCTTTTGTATTTGACGGAGCGTCCAAAGAATCCCGGTTACGCGGTTTACCAGGGCGACATGGTTCAAAATTCCTTTGTGGCGATTTTCGGAATGGAGTTGACGCCTTCGTCTACAGCAAGCAGCAAAACTTACATGGTAAAGCATGTCATACCAGGAAGCGCCGCTGACGAGAACGGTTTTTCCGAAAACGATCCTCTTACAATCGGAAGAATTCAATTTAATGAAGATAAAAGCGCGATTATGGTCGCGTTCTCAACTAAAAATAGAAGAAACGGATACCTTGATATAAGTGTTGCCATGCAGGCAATGTTGGACAGTCCGTATTACTTTTAGAGCAGGAAGAAAAAATGGTAGAAATGAAATGCAAGCGTAACTTTTGCATTGTAGCGCACATTGACCACGGAAAATCAACTTTGGCGGACCGCCTTATTCAAAAGGCAAAGATTATCGACGACCGCCAAATGATGAACCAAATTTTGGACAACATGGACATTGAGCGCGAGCGCGGCATTACGATAAAAAGCCAGGCTGTTACGATTCCATACAAGGCAAAGGACGGCTTGGATTACGAGCTTAATTTTGTAGACACGCCCGGCCACGTTGACTTTAGCTACGAGGTAAGCCGCGCGATCGCTTCTTGCGAAGGCGCTCTTTTGTTGATCGACGCTTCCCAGGGAGTCGAGTCGCAAACCGTAAGCAATATGTACATGGCCTTGGAGCAGAATCTTAC
>Ga0256407_10004780_pt1 | contig 22235 bp, 9 predicted proteins | sample RumenRJG_04DNA_FD_193489 | JGI IMG/M metagenome (GOLD analysis project Ga0256407, IMG submission 193489) | Bovine rumen microbial communities from Lethbridge, Alberta, Canada - RJG_04 | ecosystem: Host-associated > Mammals > Digestive system > Stomach > Rumen | place: Canada: Alberta | collected... | reverse complement strand
TTCTCCTTATTTTTTTAATAAAAAGAATTTTCAAATAAAAGATCCAATTAATAAATATATAGCAACAATAAAAAAATCAAATGGAGAATTAAATTTAAATACAGTAAAAATATTTCATGATTATAAAAAAAATATTTTTTTTATAGGAGGAATAAATAATATTCTTCCTTTATTTGAAATAATATATAAAAATAAAACAATTTTACAAAAAAAAGAAAAACAAGATATTTTACTTCAAATAATGGGATTAATAAAATCAATATTAATAAATCATCCAAAAAATTGGATTGATGCTTCAGAAAATAATTTTTTTAAATTATTAAGTTTTTTCCTTGAAAATATGATAGTAGAATTTTATAGTGAGAAATTTATTGATATTATAAATGATATTGCAAAATTTTCACTTGAAATTATTAATGATTATCCTTATGAAATATATAAAGATTTTTATAATAAAATCTTATTTAATTTTAAAATTATTATTCAATTCCCAGAAGCAATTCAAATGAAAATGTTTGATATATTAAATAATTATAAAGATATTTTTTCTAATTGTCTTGATGAAAATTGTATAATAGATTTTTTAAATTATTATATTTCTAAAAATGAAAATTATGGTAATAATTCTAATTTAGTTAATATTATGTTTTCTATTATAAATAGTAAAAATATTAAAGATAATGAAAGAGGAAATTTTCTTCATTTAATTATAAATGAATCTATTGTTGATAATTCTAAAATTTGTGTTATTGAATCTTTTATTAGATTTTTTGATTTTGAAAATTATAAAAGTGATGATTATAGATTATATGATGAAAAATGTAATTCTTTAAGATATTTTATTTGTGAATATTTATTAAATATACTTTTATATTGTATAATTAGAAATAATATTATTTTAAAATCTAAAATTATTGAATTTATACAAGTTTTACATTTTTATTATCATAATTTACTTGAAAAATTTTTTGTCATTGATGATTTTATTATCAATAGAAAAAAAAATGAAATATCAAAAAATGAAATAATAAGAATTATTAAAGTTAATTTACCTTCTTCATTCAAATCAAATTTAATAAAAAATGAAGAACAAAAAGAAGAAAATAATGAATTAGAAACATTTAAAATTTTATTTTGTGAAAATTACAATATTGTTTTTAAAATGTCATTTCATGATTGGTTTAAAGAAATAATGGAAAGTAAAACAATAAATTATTTATCAAATGATGAAAATTTAGAAGAAAATATTCAAAATATATGTGAAACAACTGAAACTTTAATTAAGAATTTTGATTTAATTTTTAATAATAAAAAAAAACTTGATTATATGAAAATAAAATCATTAATTGATTTTGAAGATGGAATACTTAAAATTATGTATAATTCAATAAAAATTTTAAATTTTGATGATTCAATTGTAATGTTAGAAAATATATATTCTCATGCTAAAAATATTTTTATGAAAATATATAAAGAAAATGTATGTTATTCAATTTCAAATTTATTTTATTTTATTATTAGATTAAACAATATAAAAGATAAAAATTCACAAGAAATAAATAAAATTAATATCCTTTTATTACATGATATTTTAGAATTAATTACAACTTCAAGAAATTTAAATATCAAAAGTTCTGAAAATCAAAATTTAAATAATTTTGATAAAGAAGAAAATAAAATTTATACAATTAATACTTTTTATAAATTTTCATTAGAAATTGATCAAATATTAGAACAATTTTATATAGCATGTGATATTGATTTTCAAAAATATACTAATTCAGAAGAGCCAATTCTTTTTGAATTGAAAGATTTTGATAAAATGATTAATATATTAATTAAGAAAAAAAAAGCTCTTGAAATTTTATCTGAAATTAAATTATATATTAATTTTTTAGATAAAGAAGATAATTCTATAGTGAAAATTTTGAAACTTTCTAAAATTATATTTCCTTATTATTTTTACTTTTTATGTAATAGAAAAGAGAAAGTTCCTGAAAAATATTTTAAAAAATATGAATCATTTTTTTTATTAATTATAATATTATCTTCTATTAAACAAACTAAAGATCCAGATCCTAATTTTGCTTTGTCAATTGATGTTGTAAGATTATCAAATGATTTATTAGATTTGAATTTTAAATTTATTATAATTCTTTATTTCCTTGAAAAAGAAAATAATAATAATAAAACAGAAAATAATGAAAATGATAATAATTTAATAATTATTACTAATATAATTACTAATATTTTTAGATTTATTAGTAGATATTTAATAGGAAAAAAAATTGATGAATTTTCATATAATCCTATTATTATTAATTTATTTGTTAATTATTATATTAATTTACAAACAGAAAATCAAAATTTTATTTTTAATATTGATTACTTACAAAAAACTTCTAATATAAGTGATAAAAAATTTAAAGATTTAATTGACTTATCTTTTAATAAAGAAGAAAAAAGTTATTTAATAATAAAAAGTTTATTTTATAATGAAATCTCAAATAGAAATGTAAAATTATCTGAAAAAAAAATAAACTTAGATACTTTAGATTATAATTCATTAGAAGAAGAATTAAAAAAATTACCAACAAATATTGAATTAAAAAAATATAAAAATAATGAATTTGTGAATAAAATAAGATTAAAAAAGTTATATCGAAAATTTAAAAAGCATGTTTTTTCATGGAATAATTCATATAGTGATTTAGATATATTTTATATAGAAGAAGGAAAACAATTTTTAAAATATAAAATATCAAATCATTTAACAAAAGAAATGATAAGACCTTTAATAATTCCAGTTTTAGATTTAAAATATTATTTTCCTATTTTACCAAATTATAATTTTTCAAATATGTTTAATGAATCAAAAGACAAATCATATAATATACATTTAAATACTTTTCCAATAAATGAAAATAAAAATGAAATAGAATATGATTTTGAATGTTGTTTAATTAAATCAACAAATCACATTAAAGGAGTAATAAAAATAAATGAAAATAATTTTGAATTTATTTCTTTTGATTATAAAATAGAAGAAGATGATTTATTTTATGATAAAAAAAGAAAAAGATGTTATGGTTCAGTTTATTCTTTAATAAATGAAAAAGATAATGAATATTATTTAAATATAAAAATTTCTGATGTTGATTTAATATTCAAAAGACAATATTTTTTTATTGATCATTCAATAGAATTATTTTGTAAAAATAACAAATCATATTATTTTCATTTTAAAAATGAATTAAAAAGAGATAATTTTATAAATAAAGTATTTTCAATATCATTATTTTCTCATATAACAGATAAAGACTTAAATAAAATAGGATATTATAGAAATGATTTAATTTATTCTTGTATTGATGTAATACAATCAAATTGGTTAACAAGAAAAATTTCTTCTTTAGCATATTTAATGTTTTTAAATATATATGGTAATAGATCTTATAGAGATCCTACACAATATCCAATTTTTCCTTGGTTAATTACAAAATATGAAAATACTGAATTATTAAATAATATAAATGATATAAATAAAATAAAAGAAATTTTACTTGAAAATTATTCAAGAGATTTAAATTGTCCTTTGGGAATGTTAACTTTAGATGAAAAAGGTAAAAATAGAAGAAATTCTTATATTCAAACATATAAATTAATGGTTGATAATTTAAATTTAAATATTAAAGAAAATAAAATAATAAATGATATTCCACAATATGATTTTGATATTAATAAAATGTATTTAAATCCTAAAATAGAACAAGATATTATTCCTTATTTTTTTGGTAGTCATTATAGTAATTCAACTTATATTTCCAATTTTTTAATTAGATTATATCCTTATTCCTTAATTAATATTGGAATACAAGGAAATGGTTTTGATATTGCAGATAGATTATTTATTAAATTAAAATATACTTTTAATAGTTCAAGTAAAGAAAAATCAGATTTAAGAGAATTAATACCAGAATTTTTTTCCCTTCCAGAAGTATTTTTAAATATAAATCAATTTAATTTAGGAATATTAAAAAATTACTTACCAGAAGATAAAGATAATATAAAAATAAATAATGTAATTTTACCAGAATGGTCAAATAATAATATATATAATTTTATAATAATACAAAGAGAAATTTTAGAAGATGATAGAACTCAAATTGAAAAATGGATTGATTTAATTTTTGGTATTTATCAAAGAGGTTTTTATGCTCAAAAAATTGGAAATATTTATCCTGCTTATTGTTATCATGGAGTTATTAGTTGTAGATTAAATAAAAGTAATTATGAAAAATTATTAGGTTTTCAAGAATTTGGTGTAGTCCCTCATATACAATTAAAATTTAATAGTGTTCCTAGAGTTTTAGTTAAAAATGAAATTATTAAATTTGAAGTTAATAAATGGATTTTTGAAAATTTTGATTTAAGTGATTTTTATTCTGATTATTATTCTAATTGTATTATTAAAAATTGGGATTGTTATAATTTGAAAAAAGAAAAAATTGAAAATAAAAAAAATAAAAAATTCTTAGTTAATAATAATATTTTTTGCTTTGTTAAAAAGTTATATTGTTTAGTTTTAAGTGGGTTTTTAGATGGAAGTATTATTGTTTCTAAAGTAAAAAATAATTTTTCTGAAGAAGAAATTGATACTGAATATGAAATTAGAAAATCAAATTTTAATATTTCAAAAATTGATAATTCATTAATTACAATAATGAAAATTGATAAAGAAGAAGATTTTATTATTGCAGGAACAAAAAAAGGAAGTTTATTAATTTATATTATAAATGAAGAACAAATTATTTTTCATAAAATTATTCATTCTCATACAAAAAAAATTAATAATATTTATATTAATAGTACTTTAAATATGTTTATTGATTATTCAGATGATAATTATATTAATTTGTATACTTTACCAAATGCAGAAATTACTTATTCAATTTATGAATTAAATGTTAATTTTATTTTACTTTCTAATTCTCCTTTACCTTGTTTTCTTATTTATTCTAATGAAAATAAAGTATTTAAATGTTATAATGTTAATGGAAAAGAATTAAAAATAATTGATATTGAAGAAGGTGTTCATAATCCTTTTATTTATACTTCAAAAAATTTTGTAGATTATTTAGTTTATAAAAGTGATTTTGAAAGAATTGTAATTAGGAAATTTCCTTATTTAAATGAGGAATAAATAAATAATAATATTTTTTTATTTAAAAGAAATTATTTATTTAAATAGAGTAAATTTAAATTTTTTTTTTCTTTGTTTTATCAATTAATAAGTGAATTCTAAATTATATATTTTAGAAATATGAATAAAAATCTTATTATTGAAATATTTTATTAAAAAAATTATATATATTTAAGTTTAATGAAATAAAACAATTGTAAAAAAAAAATAAATAGAAATTTAAATTAATTTATTTAAATAAGGACTAATAAAAATTTTATCATTAATAATCAATATATTTTTACTTTATTTTAATTTATAAATATCAATATTTTTATTATTTTTAGATATGATAATCACATATACATTTTGATTAGTTTCTTTTATATGAGTAAACAATAAATTTTCATAATTAATTTGAAAAATTTTTACCATTTGCAAATAAGGTGATTTTCTAATAACAATTTGTTTATAATTTGATACATAAATTAAATAATCTTTTAATTTAAAAGTTACAACAGTTGGACTATATATTTGCTCATTATTAATTTCAACAATTTTATTTTCTTCATCAAAATCTTTTAAATCAATTTTATTACAATTCAAAGTATAACATTTAAATTTTGAATTTAAAAAAGAAAAAGTACAAAATGAAGGTAAAGGAGAATTAAATAAAAAAACATAATCACATTTACATTTATCATAAATTGAACCAACAAATTCAAAAGTATTACATAAAAATAAATTAATAAAACAATCTTCAGAACAAGAAATAAAAATCTTTAATTTATCATTTACATTAATATAATTAATTCTTTTTAAATTATAATGAAGTAAAGTTTTAAAACTAATATTATCATTATTTTTTACTTTATAAATTATAATTCCTCCTTTTTTTGTTCCTAAATAAATTTCATTTTCTGATTTATTAATTTCTAAAACTGTAATTAAACTCATATCTCTTAATGTAATTAAATTATTACTCATTCTTATTTCTTCTATTGAATTATTTTTTCCAAAAACATAAACTAAACCATCATAAAAACCTGTTATTATAAATTTATTTTTTATTTTTCCACATAATAATTTTTTATAAGATAATAATTTAAATTTTTTAAAATTTATTATTACTTTTGATTTATTATTAAAATCTTTTTCTATTATTTCATTTTTTTCTATTAAGTTTAAACTTTTATTTATTGTATTGAATAATATATAAGATAAATCTTTCATATTATCAATTGTAAGTTTTTTATTTTCACATTGACAATTTTCAATATCAAATTGATTTTCTTTTATAATTTGTTGATTATGAATATTATTATTATTTTTTATTTTTTGTTTATTAGGATTATTCTTTAATAATTGAGTAGGACAAATTCCATTATCAAAATAATTTTTAATTTCATTAATATTATCATCATTAGATAATTGTTTTATTTTTTTTTTAACCCAATAATCATAACAATAAGGAGAATAAATATTAAATATATTTGAAGCCTTATTTCCAAATTGTTTTTCTCCAAAAATTAAACTTATCCATTCATAAATTATATCTTTATTTATCATTTCTAATACTTCTCTTAAAACATAAATTACTATATCACTTCTATTTTTTGACCAAGATGGTAAAATTACATTATTTATTTGAATTTGATTTTTATTATCTTCATTTGATATAAAACCAAAATTTATATTGTTAATATTTAAAAATATTTCTGGTAAAAAGAAAAATTCTGGTATTAATTCTTTAATTTCATTCTTTTCAGTTATTGAATTATAAAAACTTTTTTCAATATTATAAAAAATTTTTTCTTGTTTAAATTTCCATTTTTGAAGTTTTAAATTGATTAAAGTAAAAGGAAAAATACGAGTTAAATAATATGAAACATGATATTTATTACTATAATGATTATTAAAACAATAAGGAATATTATTTATATAAAAAAGATTTCCACTTTCATAACTTGATTCATCTTCATATTTAAAAGTTTTAATATCTCTAATTTCTAAAATTTTTGATTTATAATTACTCATATAAAATTCTTTTCTTAAATTACTTTTATCATCAATAGAAATTAATCCAATTGGTAATGTTAAATCTCTTATATTATATTTTTCTGAAAATGTTAAATTAATACAATTTTCATTTGTTTTTGTTATTAATAAATTAAAATTTTTATCTGGTAAAATCCAAGGAAAAATTGGATATTGTGTTATATCATTAAAAGATCTATTTCCAAATATATTAAATAAGATTAATAAATAAAAAGTAGAAATTGAATTATTTGTATACCAATTATTATAAATTTCTTCGAGATTTTTTGAGAATTTATTTATTAAATTAGAGAATTTGTTTAAAGATTTTTCATCTTGAAAAATAAAGAAATAACTTTTATTCTTTTTTGTATAAATTTCTACTCCAATATCTGAATAATAATAACTTTTATTAAATATTATTGTAATATCAGTATATTTTACTTTTAAATAATAATCTTCATTTTCATGATAAGAATTAATTAAACTTCCATAACACTTTTTTTTAATTTCATTATAATGAAGATCATTTATTCTTTCAATATTTTTATTAAATTTTTTACCAAAAAATTCAAATTTATCTTTTTCAATTAACATAAAACCATAAATATGATGTGTCGATTTTAATAAACAACAAGGAATATATTTTTTCAAATCTATAAAATTTAATTTTTGTTCAGTTTTAAAAGAATGTAAATTAATTTGATATATATTTTGCATTTTATCAACAAATATGTCTTTATTTATTTTTTTTGGTAAATAATATTTAATATCTAAAATAGGAATTAATAAAGGATGAATAAATTCTTTTGTTGTATGATTTGAAATTTTATATTTTAATTTTTTTTTACCTTCTTCTGTATAAAATATATTAAAATCACTAAAAGGTTGATTAAATGAATGAATTGTTTTTTTATATTTTCTATATTCTTTATAACAAAGATATGAAATAATATAATCATTTTTATTTTTTTCATTCCAATATTCTTCTTTAAAATTTTCATTTCTATTTTTATAATCTTCTTTTATAATATCTTTTATTCTATAATTTTGATTTATTTTAATTGTACTTAAATTATCTTTTTTAATTAATTCATTTATAACATTTAAATAAATTTTTTTATGTTCATTTAATTTAAATTGTAAAATTGAATTAATATCATCATCACTTTGAGTGAATATTTTATTTAATTCAGCAAGATCAAAATTAAATTTTTTTGAAGTATTTTGTGAAGAATCAAATGCCATTATTTTATATTTTTCAAAAGTTTTTAAAATTACTGCTTCTTTAATACAATAAGTTTTAAACATACCATTTAATAAATAAAGTTCTTTTAAAATTTTTGCAATTTTTAATATATTTGAAAATAATTTAACATAATCTTTTTGTTTTTCAGTATTTGAATAATAAAACATAAAAAAATTAAAAAAATAATAATCATATATTATTTCTAAATTTTCAGGTAATTCTTTTTCAAATTCAAATTTATATTGAATATCAGATACAATTAAAGTAAAAATTAAAACAAAATATTCATTTATATACAAAAAATTTCCTTTAATATATCCTTCATAAATTAAATTATTTGAATAATTAAAAATAAATCTTAAAGTCTCATATCCTTTTTTTAAATTGTCATTAATTTGATATAGAAAATTATCTCTTTTTTTCATATAGTCAGTTAATTTTAACATTTGATTTTGTGAAATTGTAAAAATTCTATCATTAACTAAATAATTATAATTATGAATTTCAGCATTAACTAAAAATTTATTGAAATTTTTAATTATATCATTCCTAAAATTTTCTAAATTTTCTTTATTAATAATATTAAAAAAAAAATATTCTAAGAAATTTAAAAATTTATATTCTTTATTATTATTTTCTTTTTTTTCTTCTAAATCATTATATATATTCGAAAAAATTTTAAAATTGAAATGAACTAAAAATATTATATATTGAAATGGAATTATTTTTCTATATAATAATATATCATTATTTAATTTATTTATTACTTCTTTCCCTTTTTTATCAATTAAATTTGTGATAATATTTAAATCTTCATCATTTTTTCCCATTAAAATAAAATTATTAAAATATATTTTTCCAAAAATTTTTAAAAAGCTATTTCTTAAAAATAATTTGTAAAAAATATTGGCATTTTGTAATAATATAATACTACAAATATTTATAAATGAATTTTGAATAATTGATTTAATATTTATTATATTAATTTCATCTTTTTGTTCATATTTAAATTCCAAATCAATATTTGACCATTCATGTATAATACATCTAAAAATAAGATGGAAAATATCAATTAATAAAAATAAAGTATTATCATCTAAATTCATTTCTAAAATTGATTTAATATTATTATTTAAATTACTTGAATTATTAATATTATTATTATCTAATGAATCAGATTCAGGTAAATTGATTTTAATATTGGTATTTATTTCATCATCTATTTCATTTTTATTTATATTTTTTTCTTTTTCTTCCTCTAATTTTTCATTTTCATAAATATTATATTCATATAAAAAGAATTCATCAATAATTGTTACTATTTTTTCTTTTTTATAGTTTTCAATATTATTAACAATTTCATAATAATTTAAAATTAAAAATATAAAAATTTTAATAGTTATTTCCTTAATATTAATATTATAACGAATATAAAACAAAAATAAGTCAATAAGGAATTCATTTTTTAAAAAATAAATAATAATATTTCTTTGTTGACCATTTGGAAATTTTTCTTCTTCAATAATATATTTATAAAATAAATTTAATATAAATTCCACTTTCTGTGAACTAATTTTAGGATTTAATAAAAATCTAAAAAAGAATAATTTATCTTTATTATTATTTTTATAAGGTTTATTATTAGACATAATTATTTTTAATACTTTAATAAAATTTTTTTCATTATCAATATCATATTCTTTCTTAAATTCATGAATAAAAAAATTTTTTAAATAATCTAAATCTAAATAATTTTCTAATAAAAAAGGAATTGCAGAATTTTTATTTGAAGAATAATAATTATTTAATTGTCTTAAAATAAAATCCCAAAATTTAACTTGTTGTTTTTCTGAAAATTTAATCATTATTTTAGAATTGAATAATAAACAATTTAAAAAAGGAGATTTATTAATAGAAAATTTATTAAAAATAGGAAATTTTTCTAAATCATAAAAGAAATTATTTAATAATTCATTATCTTCAAAAAAGCAATTATCAAAATTTTTAAGTAAACAAGATAATAATATAAAAAATCTATTTCTTAATGTATCATTTATTATTTTTATTCTATTTATTAAAATTTCAAATAATTTATTAAATAAAGGAACTCCATTTTCATTATTATAATTTTCATAAATAAATTCTAAAACTGGATAAAAAAGATCATAATCAAAATAATTATATAAATTATTTATTCTTTTATAAATTATATGAGCATAATTTAAATAAAAATCACTTATTTTAATAAATTTTGCTGTTAAATGATTAATTGGATCTTCTATTTCAAATCTTTCTAAATCAAAAGTTTGAGGAGAAAAACAAGAATAAATTAAATTATTAAATTTTTCATTGAAAATTGCTTTATTTGGTTGTTTAAATTTTTCATCTTCAAAATAATCAATTACTCCATTTCTATTATCATTATATAAAATAATTGATGATACTTTACCAATAAAATTTTCAAATAAAATTATATTATCTAAAGAAATATTTTCTATTTTAATTGGACTTGCTTTTATTTTTATATTATCTATTTCCTCTTCTAATAAATAGGAAAATAAAATTTTATTTCCTGAATTTGTTTTTGTTATTCCAAATACAATATTATTCCATTTTTCTTTTTTTATTTCATAATTTAATCCATCTTTAATATTATCATTAAATAAAATATTAATTTTATTTCCTTGTAAATTTAATTTATAAATATTTTCTCCAATATTTATTCTAATTAAATTTGAATTTGTATTATTATGATATTTTTCAACAAAAAACCAAAATTTAAAAGCAAATCCATTTTCAATTATAATTTTTTGATTTATTTGAATTCCACTTTCTGAAATATTATAAAAATAAAAATATTTTTCTTTTTTTATGATTTTATTATTTTTATTAGGATATAAAATTTTAATAATATCAATGTAATTATCAAAAGTTTCAATAGTTGGATTTTTATTTTTATTAATAATATTTCTAAAAAGAAAAATATATGTATTTCCTTCAATTGTTATATTATTAATTAAAAAATTAATAATTTCAATTATTTTATTTTTTAAATCATTTTCTTTTGGGAATTTTATATAAATTTCAAATAATAATTCAATAAAACTAATTTTTTTTTTAATTTTCAGAGAAGGTGAATTTATTAATATTATTGCAATATCATTACATTTTATAATTAAATTATATATAAAGTTTATGTCTTTTAAAATTGAATTTGGTTTATCTGAATTTAATAATTCATTTAATAAATCAATTATTTTATTTTGACAATTTTCTTTAAATAATGGAATATAATTCCCTTCTTCATCTGTGTAAAATATTTCTTTAAATTTATTATTTGATTCTTCCATTTTTTAATATTTAAAATTATTTTTCAAAATAATAAATTTAAATAATTTTTTTTTTTAATATTTAATTTGATTTTTTAAATAAAATAAATAATTCATGATTATTTTTTCTTTTTTGGAATTAATCTAGGAACATATGATTTTTGATTTTGTTTCTCAATATTTTTATCAATCTTAATTATAGGACTTTCAAAATAAGGAATTGGTAATTTCAATTTATCATTTTTAGTAATTAAATAATCAATAAAATTCTCACTTTTAATACCTAAAATTTCTTCTGATGTTGTTCCAACATCTAATTCTTCTCCATAAATATTATATGAAGTAAATTGTTTATCAAATATAATAATTATACAAGGTAAAGGACAAGCAGATAAATAAATTTTAGTATTTTCTTCATTAACATTTTCAACTTTAAAAGAACTTAATAATTGACATTCAGGAAGAGTATAAATATTAATATAATTATCAAGTGAAATATCAGCAAATAAATTTAGAATATTATTAATATTTATATCTATAATTTTTTCAGTATGATCTTGTAAAATTTTAATAAGTTCTTTTTCTTTATAAATAAATAAACTTCCTGTATTAACACCATAAATTTCAAATGGTTTATTAATTTTTGTTACATATTCAGTTGAATTTGTATAATCTTTTATTAATTCTTCAATTGAATTAATTTTTGAATTTGAATCAGTTGAATTTGTTCTAGTTCGAGATAAACAACTTTTATTTGTATTTTTATTTCTGTAACCATTTAACTCTTTTAATATTGGAATAGGATTAAATCCTAATTCAAATAACTTAAAATAACTATGAATATCATTTTTTGGGATTTTATTCTTTTGAATTTTTTGATATATTAAATCATGGTAACTATAAGCCATATATAAATTATGATTATTATCATGATTTTTTGTTAAAATTCCAAAATATAAATCAATCCAATGATTAATTTCATTACTATTTTCTAATAAAAATCTATATTCAGAAACAAATTTATAAGGATTATCTTTACAAGGAATTAAAACTTCATCAACAAAAATATCATCTTTTTCATTTAAATTTCTTTTTTTTCTTAATAACACAGCAGTACTTTCTTCTTTTTTATTTTTTTGTAATTTTCCTAAATTTAATCCATTAATATTAATAAACATTTCAGGTAAAATAAAAAATTCTGGAATTATTTCTCTTAAATCACTTTGTTGACTTATGACACTATTAAAAGTTTTATTTAAATTAATAAATAATCTATCTGGAGCATCAAAATGTTCTCCTTGAATTTCAATTGCTGTTAAAGTAAAAGGAAATAATCGAGTTAAATAATGAGAAACATATGCAGAATTTGAAAAATGACTTCCAAAAACATAAGGAATTTTCTCATATTCTAATTCAACTTCATCATATGGTTTATTTTTTTTTTCACAATTAAAAAATTTTGAAAAAAATGATTCTTCTTGTTTTGGAAGATTTAATTCATCTATCATTAAATTATATAAATTTAAGTAATTTTCTTTTCTTTTTTTTCCCCTTTCTCCTATTTCCATTAATCCAATTGGAAGTTTGAAATTTCGATATTTTGGTTCTGATTTTAAATCTTTATTTAAATCATATTCTTCAAGTATCCAAGGAAAAATTGGATATTGTGTAATGTCTCTTAATGATCTATTTGAAAATATATTTAACCACATTAAATATTCTAAATTTGATATTTTATTATTTTTCCAATCAGTTTTTTTTTCTTCAAATGTTATATTTGTTATTTTTTCATTTATTTTATTATAAAATTTTATTCCTTCATTTTCATCTTTAAATCTAAAATAAAATGATTTATTGTAATTTGTAAATATTTCATATGCTGTTCTGTAAAAATAATAAACTCTTTTTAATATTAAATAAATATCTTTTAAAAATATTCTTTTAAAATATCCTTTCCCACTTCTTTTTGAAATTAAATTTCCAAAACATGTTTTTTTATCTTTATCAATTTGATCATAATTAAAATTATTCATATCATTTTCATCATTAAAATTAGATTCAATGAATATTAATGAATCTTCATCAAAATATATATTTCCATTTATATGATGTGTTATTTTTATTAAACATCCTTTACAAAATTCATTTTTTGGTATTTTTTCTTCAAGAAATGGAAATGTATTTAAATCAATTGAATAATAATTATCTGAATTTGAGTTAAAAATTGTTTTAAATTTATTAATATCTGGTTTATATAAATTCATATCTAAAACTGGTTTTAAAAATGGAGATACCATTTCTTTTGTTAAAAAATGAGTGATTTTATATTTTAAATGTTTCTCATTGTAAAATACATTTATATCACTATATGGACCATTAAATGAAAAGAGTTTTTCTTTTATTTTTTTATATCTTTTCCTATTTTCAAAATATTCAAAATTACTTTCATCATCATCTTCTGTTTTCTTATTTAAAATATTATTAATTTTTTGAGAAAAATTATTTAAAGATTGATATTTTTCAATATTATGAATATTAGAATAAAATGATGATAATTTTTTAATTTGATTCTCTTTATATTTATCAATAAATAAACTTAAAATTGAAAAAAAATGATTCAATTCAGCTAATTCAATAATTCTTTTATCATTAAAAATATCTTTTAAAATTTCAGATAATTGTTTTATTATTTCATCAAAATCTTTATCATTATTATTTTTATATATATACTCAAAAATTGGTAATAATACTTCAATTCCTCCAAGACAAAGAATTTTTTCAGTTCTTTGTTTGTATAAAATATAAAGAAGATTTACTTTATAATTTAAATCTTGTAAAGTTAATTCATTTTTTCTTATTTTTTCTCCTAAATATCTATAAATTAAATCAAAAGTTGTTTTTGTACTCTTTATTTTTGAATCAAAGGTATTGAAATTTTCTAAAACATTTTCTATTTTATTGTTATCTATTACTTTTTTAATTAAATTTGTGATATTTATTTTTGATAAATTTCTCAATTCTTTTTTTACTGCTATTTTATTCTCTGAAAGATTCATAATTTCTTCATTTTCATTTAAATCATCCATAATTTATTTAAAATATAAATTATAAATATTTTATAAATTAAAGATTTTAAAGTTTGAATTCGAAATTATTTTTAAATTTAGATAATCTAAAATTCGAAATTAAAATGTATTTTCAATAAATATTAATTGATATAATAATAAAAATAAATATATTAAAAATATTAAAAAAATTTAAAATGGATAGTCAAACAGATTTTTCAAAAAATATAAATTTCACATATCACACATCAAATTCATATTCAAATAATAATGAAGAACATGAAAAAATATTAAATGAAAAAATAAAAACATTACAAAGAAAATTAAAAGCATATCAAATAATGACAGTTGATCAAAATAAAAAATTAACAGAGCACGATAATTTAATAATAGAATATAATTCTTTAAATAAAAATTATACAGAATTGGAAAATGAATTAAACTTATTAAAAATACAAAATTCTCAATTAATGGATGCTTTAAATTGTAAAAATTGTTTAATTGAAGAATATCAAAAAATGATAGAAATAGGAACAAAAAAATTTCATTTATTAGATGAACATAATTCAAATTTAAAAGCACAACAAAAAGAAAGAGATAATAAATTAAAAAATATTCCTAATTATTTAAAAGATAATCAAGAATTAAATAATAAAATTAATCAATATGAAAATAAAATTGAAAGTTTGAAAGATGAATATGATAAAAAACAAGAATTACAAAAAATGAAAATTAATAATTTAGAAAAAAATCATAAAAATCAAATTAAAAATTATGAAGATGAAATTAATATTTATAAAATTGAAAATGAGAAATTAAAAACTGATTTAGAAAATTATAAAAAAAAATATGATGATTTAAATAATAAATTTTTAAATCAAGAAGAAGAAAAAAAAAAAAAAATTAAAAATATTGAAAGAGAAAATGGAAAATTAAATAAAAATATTCTTGATTATCAACAAAAATTAAATGATTTAAAATTAAAATCACAAAATGAATTAATAAACAATAAAAACTCATTAGATAAATTAAATGAAGAATTACAAAATTTATTAAATGATAATAAACAAAAAGATAATTTAATTCAAAAATTAAATCAAGGAATAGTTGATTTAGGAAATGAATTAATAACAAAAAATAATGAATTAAATAATAGAGAAAATATAATATCTAATTTATCAAATGATAAACAAATATTACAAAAACAAATTCAAGATAAACAAAAAGATTTTATTGATTTTCAAAATTCTGCAGAACAAGAAATTGATATTTTACATAAGAAATTATTATTATTAGATCAAGAAAAAAATAATTTATTAAATCATAAAAATACAAATGGTGATGAAATGAATAATTTAAAAGATAAATTAACTCAATTTGAATTAAATAATAAATCTCAATTAGATGATTATATGGAATTAGAAAAAAAATATAATGATTTACTTAAAGCTTTTGAAATAAAAGAAAAAGAACATTCAAATGAAATAAATCAATTATCTCAATTAAATAAAAAAAATAATAATGAATTAGAATTATTAAAATCAAAATATGAAAAAAAAATACAATTACTTACTTTAAGTAATAATGAATTAAATGAAAGAGTAAAAAATTTAATTAATTCACTTATTGCTTTAAAAGATTATGCAATGAGTATTGAAAGAAATATGAATGATGCAAATTTAAATATAAATAATTCAATTTATACTTCTTTAGGTTTAAATTATTTAGGATTAAATCATTGTTGTAATAAAAATATTATTGATAAAGATAAATATAATAATGATTTGATTAATGGAATGAAAGATATGATTTCAAAAATTGATTCTAAAATTGCTATTAATACAAATAATAATCAATTTGATTATAACAATTAAAAAAAAATCAAATCATTCAAAAAAAATCCTTTATTTATTATAAAACAAATCCCATAATCCTTTTTTTATTTAATTAAACCCAAAAAAAAAAAACAAAAAAAAAAAAAAAAAAACATAAAAAAAAAAAAAAAAAAAAAAAAAAAAAAAAAAAAACAAAAAAAAAAAAAAAAAAAAAAAAATCTCAACTTTTATTCAACTCAATTTTCGAAACATCAAAAGCCTTAGTATTAACATTTAACTCATATAAAAACAAACTAGCACTATCATTAACAGTAATTAAAATCATAAAACTAGGCATAGGATTATTACTTAAAGAACTAAAAGCTCCAGTAATAGTACCAGGATTAATAAAATATTTTCCTTCAAAATGATAAACTCCTTTAATATGTGTAAAACCACTAATTAAAATATCACATTCTAATTTTTTACTATATGAACTTAAAGTACTTAAATCACCCCAAGGAACAATTTGATAACCATTTATAATTCCAATTTTATATTCATTTGATTTTATTGTTATTGTTTCAGGGAAATTTAATAAAGTTTCTTGAAAGTCATTTTTAACACAATTAAAATTTAATTCATATTCTTTACTTAATAAATTTTTAAAGTAATTATATGTTTCAATATTACCAAAATTTCCAGTACAAATTATACGAGTAAATTTACTTTTATTATCTTCTAATATTTTTTTTACTTCATTTGGTATTGAATCTATTCTATTTGGTATATGTACATCTCCCATTATTAATATACATTCTGCAATGTCTTTTTCTGGTTCTTGAGGCTTTTTTTGAACTGATTGAAAAAAAGAATTTAGAGATGTTTGAGATTTTTTTTGAGGCTCTTGTTGGGTTTTTTGTTTTGGATTTGATTTTGGATTTGATAAAGGATCATTTTTTGCTGTACTAAACATTTTTGTTGAAGAGGGTTTAGTGTCTGCAAACATTTTGGTTGACATTTTTTAATTTTTTTTATTTTGATTTTTTTTTTTTTAATTTTTTTTGTATTTTTTGTTTTTTTTTTTTAATTTTTATTTGAATAAAATTATAAAATAAAAAATATGGATAATTATTATATTAAGGAATTTTTAGATTATTTAAAATATATTGGTTTTTTAGATGATGAATCAATTGTTACTTTTATTAGTGTTTATAATGCTGTTATTACGGGAATTAATCAAAAAATAAAAAATCCACCTGAACAAAAGTTAAATGATGATAAATCATTAAATAATATTTTTACAAATAATTCACCATCTGAATATGAAATTATTATAAGAACAATATTTGATTATATTTCTTCATTAAGTCCAAATCAATTAAAAATATTATCAAAAGGAATTATTGATGGATATAATGGAAATAAAAATAAAATTAAAAATAAATTTGCATATCGTTTATTTGAAATATATCAAAATATTGATATAAAAAAAACGTTAAAGAAATGGTCAAAAATTATAAAAAAAGAAATAAATAATGAATACAATTACCAAAACAATAATAATTCATTTAATTACAATAATATTAATAGTAGTAATAATAATGATTATTATTCTCACAATTTAAAAAGTATAAATTCAAAAAGTCCAAATGATAAAAAAAAAATAGATAAAAAAAATATAAGTAAACTAATTTATGAAAGTAGAAAAAAAGAATTAGAAGGAATAACACAAAATTTCATAAATAGACAAGAAAAATATTATAATAAAATCAAAAAAAATCGAGAAAAAGCATTTTATAAAAATGAAGAAGAAATGCAATTACTTTGTTCATTTTCTCCAAAATTAAATAATAAAAAATTAAATATAAAAAGTAAATATCAATCACCATTAACAACAAAAAGACAAATGACAAAAAATTCAACATCAACAAATAGAATATTATCACCAAATAATAATAGTAAAATAATTAGTGAAAGATTATATAATGAATATTCAAAAATGCAAAGAAGAAAAGTTGAATTACAAAAAGAAATTGATAATCAAAGAGGAATTACTTTTAAACCTAAAAGTTATACTACAAATTCTGGTTATACTATTGAAAGTAATTTTGGAGAAAGAAATAAAAAATTACTTGAAGAAAGACAAAATTTTGCTTTTGTTTATGATTATTTAAGACAAAAGAAATATAATGAAGGAAAAATTGGAAAAAAAAATGATGATTTGTTACAAAATTATTTAATTAATAATAATAATAAATATAGTAATTTTGAAGAGTTATTACCTGATAATAATGAAAATGATGATGAAGAATATGAAAATTAAATATTTTATTTTTTTTTGTTTGATTTTTTTATAAGGTTAATTGGTTTTTTTATATAAATGAATGATTTAAAATATAAATTAAAATGAAATAAAAAACTTTATTTAGAATATATAATTATCATTCATTTAATTATATTTTTTTATATTCAAAAATATTTTTTCTAATAAATTATATTTAATCAAATATTAAATAATATAATATAAATAATTAAATTATAAAAAGATAAAATTTCATTATTATTATAAAAATAAATAAATGAATAGAATTTATAATATTGATTTATAATTTATTAAAAAACCAAGAATTTAAACTTGATTCATTATATTTTCTTTGGGGAAATGTTTAAACGATCTCCATTTTCATTTAAATTATTATTTTTAATAGAATTAATTGATAAAATGGCGGAATTATTATAATAAATATTAGAATCATTAATAAAGAAATCAGAATCACATAAATTATTCTTATTAAAATTTTGAATAAAATCATTAATATAATCTTTGTTATTTATATTATTATTATAATTTTTTTCTGGAAAATCTTGCATTTTATAAAAGAGAAAATTATTTATATTTTCTTTATTTTCATCAAATGTATTTGAATAATCAGAAGTGGAAAAAAAAATATCATCATCAAAATTTAATTCTTTTTCATTTTCATTATTATTACAATTTAATAAAATATTTAATTTATTATCACATTTAATTTTTTTCAAATATTTTTTTTTTCCTTTTTTTTTATTAAAAGAAGCATCTTTTAAAATTTTATATAAAACATCATCACTAAAGGAATTTTTAATTAAATGAATAACTTTAGCCCAACTAAGTGACAAATCAATATTTTTTTTTTTGAAAAATTCATTATTTCTTAATTTTAATAAAAATTTTTGTGCATGAGAACGAGCTTGTGTACTTGTTCTAGTAGAAACATATTTTTGAACTTTTTTCCAATCATTTCCAAATTTTATTATTCCTTCAATAAATTTATTATGTTCTTCTTTTGTCCATCTTCCATTTGAATTGCTTTTTGATAATGTAATTAATTGACGATTTTTTTTCTTTTGAAGATTTTCTTTTTTATTTTCTGTTTGAGTTATTAAAAATTTTGGATTTTTTTTTGGTTCGATTGTAAATAAATTTTCATTTAATAATGAGAATTCATTTTCGATTTGAGATTTATTAAACATTTTATAACCCTGTTAATGAATATATAATAAAAATTTTTTATAAAAGAATATTTATATTGAAGAATTATTAATATTATTTTATTATTCATTTTTTTATTTTATTACATTTTTAACATCAAAATACATTAAATAAAAAAAATAAAAAAAAAAAAATATTTTTCAAATAAAAATAAATAATAATAAAAACAATAAAAAAAAAACCTACTACTCATCATCTTTCATACTAGCTTCAACACAATCTTTAACTTTCTTATTATATTCCTGTATATTAGTATTATACAATTTAGCAGCTTCAGCATTAGCTGGACTTGCTGGATTAGGATCAGTTAAAAGTGATTGAATAGAAGTTAAAATAGATTTAACATCATAAATAGGTGACCATTGATCTTGTAAAATATCTAAGCAAATTCTACCATCATTATAAAAATTAGGATGAAAAACTTTTGATATCATTTTTACTTCTGGTGCTTTATTTGGGTAATCTTTTGAAAATTTCATTATTAATTTAAAACATCCTCCATCCCATATTGTATCTTCTGGACCAAATATTACACATTCCCATTCCATTATATTGTCATCTTTTGGTGATGCTAATACTGTGTCTTCGTCGTTTGAAAATTGCTTTAAATCGTTTATTAAACGCTTTTGGGCTAAGTTTAAAGAGGTAGAATTCATTTTTTTTTATTTAGGGTTTTTATATGTTTTTTTTTTATTTTTATTTTTTTTAATTTTAATTTTTTTTTTTTTTTTTTTTTGTTTAGATTGTAGGTTTTTTATTATTTTAAAGGAGTTTTTTATTTTATTATTGTTTTTTTATTTTTTTTTAAAGGATATCTAAAGTGTCTTTATGTTTTTTAGCTTTTTGTATTATTGTTTCTTCTATTGATTTGTATATTTTTTTTTGGTGAGTATTTATTTTTTTTTGTATTTTTTTCATAAATTGTATATTTCTTATTTTTGATAAAGTATTTGGATCATTTGTTTCTCCTTGTTTTTGAGGTAAAAGTTGTGGTTTAGGTTTAGATAAATGATGATTATTTCTTTCATGTCTAGCTTTCCTCTTTTTAGCATAATAATTTTGTGTATGACTTTTATTACTTTTCTTAACTTTTCCTTGAACCATAATAAAAAAACACAAAAAAAATTAAAATATAAAAAAAATAAAAAAAAAAAAAATAACTATAAAAAAAACCTCAAATCTAAAAATAAACCATTTTAATAAAAATTTTTTTAATATTTAAGACAAACCCAATAAAAAACCAATCTCATATAAAACTTCTAATCATCCTTTAATCAATTTTCATTTTATCCTCATCTTCAAAAAGTTCTTTATAAATTTCACTAAAATGTATTCCACAAGCAAAAGAATACAAATCATTCCTAACAGCACATCCTTTTTCCATAGCTTTCTTACATAAGAATGTAAACAACTCATCAATTTTAACTAAATGAACATTAATAATTTCAGTAGTTTCTAAATTTTGTTCAATTTTTTTATTTTTTTCTAAATCAATAACAAAAAGTGCCATAGCAGTAGAATCTTTACTTAACCAAGGATCACTAAAAACATTAGCAAAAAACAAGGGTGGTACCTTAACATTATCTAAAGTGAAAAATTTAATAAATTCACCATTATAACCAGTTTCTTCTTTTAATTCTCTTTTAATTGCATTTATTGCAACTTCATTTGCTTTTAAATCATTATCTCCAATTTCATTTTCGTCATACATTCCAGATGGAAATTCTATACATGTTCTATCTATTGGATAACGGAAATTTTCTATTAAGACTACTTCTTTTGTTTGTTTTATTATTGCTATACATCCTACTCCATGGGCGTATTTTAATTTTTCAGAATTGTTTGGCTCGTACATTTCCATTTCACGAATTACTTCACCTTCTGCATCTACAAATTTTTTTGATGTCATTTTACGCCATTTTCCTTTGTGGAGTACTTCAGATGTGTCGAAATGAGGATGCACTTCACGCATTGATTTATGCTTTTTTGGGAATTGTTTCATGTTTGTTTTTTTTTTTTATTTTTTT
>Ga0256407_10004774_pt1 | contig 22246 bp, 17 predicted proteins | sample RumenRJG_04DNA_FD_193489 | JGI IMG/M metagenome (GOLD analysis project Ga0256407, IMG submission 193489) | Bovine rumen microbial communities from Lethbridge, Alberta, Canada - RJG_04 | ecosystem: Host-associated > Mammals > Digestive system > Stomach > Rumen | place: Canada: Alberta... | reverse complement strand
TGTCGTTGCGGAATATTGAAACAATTCGCCGAAACATCGTGTGGATGTCTCGGCGGATATATGTCTGAGGGAATAAAGTCGGTGTGGTGTGCTACTTCACTTGTGATGCCTGATCTTCAGCGTCCATTCGGGTGTCCCAGAAGGCAGCGATGTAAAGAATGTCATCGCTCACGAAATAAACCAACTTGTTCAGGCCATTGATGATGACGCTGCGGTAGGTCTTCGCACGATTGCTAAATAGCGGGTCAATCTGTCCGATGCCTGGACTGCGCTTCAAGCGGTCGGTTGTTTCGCGAATCTCCTGCTTGAATTTGTACTTGCGCTTGGCGCCAAACTGCTGGCGAATGTAGTTAGCCACTTCGTCACGTTGTTTCCTAGCGCGTTCAGACCATTTTACTCTCATACAGCTTCCATTTGCAGCTTCTGTTCCTCTGCCAGTTCTCGCTCGTACTCCTCCTCATCCTCTTTCCACAAGTCTTCGTCGTCAATACCCAGACCAGCTTCAAAGTCACGTTCGGCCTCATCGAGCATGGCATTCATCTCCTCCTTGGTGTAGCGTCGCCCGTATGGATAGCCTTCGAGCATCGCCTCCATGGACATGTCATCGGCCTTATCAGACTTCATACTATCGATGATAATTGATACCAGTTCCAGTTTCTGGCTGTCGTCCATGTCCTTCACCATGTTCCGGTAGTAGCTCATGGGGTGCGCGCTGCGTCGTCTTACGGTTGTTGTTGCCATAATCGTTATCGTTTTGTTTCTGCGTGCAAAGTTACGAATAAGCGAGCAAAGAACCAAAGGAAAACTCGTTTTTCTTTGTTCTTTCGAGCGAAAGATTGCAACGCCACACTTTGTACCTTCAGGTCAAAGAAACTTCTCCAAAGGAGAAAGTTACGAATAAGCGAGCAAAATACCAAATTTATTTGAGAAATAAAATAGTTAGCTGGTGTTGGACAGAAAATCGGGGGCTTATGGCTGGATGAATGTCCAGCCATAATTATTCCATTCCATCAACCTGTTCCACTCGAAGTTGCAGGCACGCTGATTGTAGCAATGGTCACCTTGGTCATAGCCATCGCCAACCTTGGGTATGAACATGCTGACGCAACCATAAGGCAGCGTAGCATCGAAGGAGTCAAAATCGCCTATCAGGTTATAAAAATTCGGGTAGTAACCGCTTGAATTACGGTCTCCATCACAATCCGTCATCCACTTCATTGACATGCGATAGTGGGGAACAGCCTGTTTATAGACACGCTCCCACTGGTCGAAAGCAGCAGGGGCAATACGGTGGATGAAGGCGCGCATGTCGTACATCACAGGGAAGTCATATCCAAAATAATAGGCGATGCCACTCAGGTCGGGCGTCTCTGGGTACATAGGATAGCCACCCTCTGCTTGACTGACAGCGTCATGTGTAGCGGTGGCCAGCGCTTCGATATGTTCTGTATTGATGGCGGCCAAGGGAACACTGTAGTGAGTATCTATCATGTAAGGCCACTTCATCCTCTCAGTAATATTCAAGACATAGTCGTTGGCATAGTAGTCATAATAGGTATCGACAATATTCTTGTAGAAGGTATCGCTGGTGTTAAACAGCTCCTTCATAAGCAGATGGTAAGGAGCACCAAAGCCTGGTATCTCGGCAGGCGAACCTATCAGGTATTCCGTACGGTTGCGCAGCGCATAGGCCACCTCGGCACATGCCATGTTACAGCAGTCGGCAAAGATAAACTTCATCTTCGGCAGTCCGTCAAGAGCAGTAACCATCTGCGTGATATTCATCCACTTGCCGTTACTACTGTCGTAGCCGTAAGCCCGACGTGAAGGCTCACTGGCTACAGAGTCGTTGGTAACAGCCCACCCTGTTCCGTGTCCCCACAGCACCAAGGCATATTCCTTAGCAGGACACAGCTCCATCATCTTCTCTATAGCCTCACGAAACGTCGCAGGGTCAGAGTCGTAGCGTGATGAGGTGTATTGGTAGAGAACCTGCATAGGGGTATTCTTATCGTTTGTCAGCTTGGCAATATAGGGATTACTCGTAAGCTTGTCCACAAACAACACTACCGTACTATTGGCAGGAACTTCAACCATGCCCTCCTCCATCTCGCTGATATCATTACTCGCCGCAATAGCCAAATTGTTCTTTGCCGCCATATAAACCATCACGGTGCGCTGGCTGGGAAGCGAGGGCTCCCAGTCGTCGCTATCATCGTCTTTCTCGCAGGACGTCAACACCACTGTAGTCATCATGGCAATCGCCACCATCATCAGCATCTTCTTCATAAAGCTTGCTTTTTCCATTCAGCTTGCAAAATTACTACTTTTTCTGAAATAATTCATTATTCATAACCCTTTAATTCATTTTTATTAGTATCTTTGCATCCGAATCCGAGATGTAGAAAAATCACAATGATAGGAAAAATGATTATTTGCTGCCTGCTATTCTCTTTGAATGCAGCAGCACAGAAACAAGATATAGACAGCGTAAGTACACAGGGAAGCAAGTCAAGCCTAATGGACAAGCTTCGTCAGGTACAACAATATCTGGACGATAAAGCTAAGAAGAAGGTAGATCCGCACTACATCGAAGTACCTGAAAAGCCCTGGAGGGTGATACTCCGATATAAAGAGAACATGGTAGATGTGGACTATAGCCAGAGTATTGACATCCCCGCAGGCAATGAACATTCAGACTGGAATCTGAACTTTGAGCCTCCTGTGGCTTCTTCCGTCGGCTTCTGGGTGGGCTATCGTGGAACGGGATTTTCCTATTCCAAGTCACTCACCAAGAACGCTGGCCGCTATTACTCTTTCAGCTCTACGGGAGCCAAGTACGGAATCAACTTCCGCCTGAGACGCTTCAACACGGAAGACGCCAAGTTCAGTTCAACAGACCGCAATCTAGAGACAGGTGTCGAAACGGAATATGATACTGCCTTCAGCATGCCGTCGCCTGTATGGATACGTTCCGTCTATATCAACGGATACTACGTGTTCAACGGGCATCGCTACTCACAGGCTGCAGCCTACAACCAGTCGGTCATCCAGCGCCGCTCCGCAGGGTCTTTCCTATTAGGAGCCACATGGTACCAGTCGTCGTTCGACTATTCAGACATAAAAAATGCCGTCTTTATGATTATCGGCCACGGCATCTACCGCGCCAAAGTACACCAGGCCAACATCGGTGTCGGCTACGGCTACAACTGGGTACCACTGCGCGGTCTTGTTGTCAACGTGATGGCCATGCCTACCATCAGTGTCTATAACCGTGTGAAAGCCTACAAATACGAAACCAACTACGACCTGTCTCCCAAAGAGCCTTTCGATAACTACGGAGACTGGAACAGGGAGACAAGGAGATGGGCCAACGGTAAGACGCACAAGCCCCTTCTGATGATTACGCAGGACTCGGACATTCAGTTAGACTACTGGGATATAGAGCCTGAGGTGGACTACAGCATGTTCCGGCTAAACCTTGACCTGCGTCTCGGCATAGCTTATAACTGGAGAAACTGCTTTATTGGCGCTCAGGCACAATACAACAATTTCAACTATAAGAATGATCACTGCAAAGTGAACATCTACGATGCCTACGCCCGTCTGTCATTTGGCGTGAGACTGTAGAAGAGAATGTAAGAGTTAGAGGTTAGCGATAACTTTCTGCATGCGCTCCACCTGCTGGCGGACAATAGCCAGTGTGGTGGTGTCAGATGCGAATACGGAGTTAAGGCCTTGTGCCTCCTGTGCGGGGTCTCCTGTATAGTCATCACCCACTTGCCACTGCTCGTGCTTAGGCTGAGCCATACCGCCCCAGCCCCAGAAATTACAGCCGGCAAAGAGGCCACCGGTCTCGGCATTCTCAGCCACGAAGGAGAATACGAAACGGTAATAGCCGTCGCGACCTTCAGTGGTACTGCTAGGCGAGAAGGAGAAACCATCGCGAGGATAGCCAAATTCTTCCATTACAAGTGGTTTGCGCAGACGGTGACAGATATTCAGGTGACGGTCTAGATAGTCCTTGGTATTGTCGCAGGCTCTTGGCAGGTTCTCCACCAGCGAGTCGGGCTTAGCCCAGCCCCAGTTGTAGGGCCAAAGGTGGACATTGCAGTAGTCCACATTCTTGTTGCTGCAGATGCGCTCATAACAGTCGTAGTCGTTCTCACAGCCCCACGAACCCTCACTACCAATAGAGATAAGGTGGTTCTTATCCAATGCACGGATAACATCCGATGCTTCACCAAGCCACTTCTCGAAGTCGGGCAATGCCTCCTTGGAGAAGGCGCGCGGCTCGTTGCCTATTTGCCACGACATAATGGTGGGGTCGTCAACATACTTCACACCCGTGTAGCGATTGGTACGCGAGACAATATAGCGAATGTGGTCATAGAACAGTGCATGCGCTTTGGTGTTCGAGGCAAACTTGCTCATCGCCTCCATGAAAGCAGGGTAACCCACATCATCGGGACGCGGCTGCTTACCCTCACCAGCATGCTCCAGATAGAAACCGTAGCCCCCACTCCACTCCCACGAGTTGTTCAGATAGAGCACTGCTACCATGTGGCGCTTGCCCATCTCCATGAGCAGGTAATCGAGACCAGCGAGGATGGTATCGTTGTAAACACCTGGTTCAATCTGCAACGTTGGTTCTACCTTGGTCTTCACGCCACGCTCACCATCGGCCCCCACAAGGATGCGCAGGTTGTCGATACCCATACGCTTCATCGCATCGAGCTCAGTAGCCAGGCGATCGCGGTTGCCACCCTGTCCCTCAGAGGCGAGGATAGCGCCGTACCAGAAATTAGTGCCTACATAATAATAAGGTTTACCGTCGCGAATGAAATGACCGTCAACAACATGAACAAACGGGTTCTCGTCGGTCTGCTGCTTGTTGCAGGCTATCATCGACAGGGCCACGAAGGCCAGGAATAACAATTTCTTCATAATGTCTGTGCTAGTGTTCCGTGATAAGTGACAAGACCCTCAATAGGACTCTGCAGGATATTGCCCACTGTGAAGCCCTCAGCATGAGCAGCCTCCTTCAGTTGTTCAAGATAGTGATGAGCCATAGAACCTACGAAGTGCACAGGCAGGTCGGGACGGTTGTAGGGCACGATATTCTTGCGGAAGAAGTCGCGGAAGTTGTCAATCACCAACTGCTTGATATATGGATTGGCGATATGCTCCATGATGAATGGCGACAGCGAGGCCAGCCAGCGGTTGACCATCGGCTCGCGATACACTTTTTGGATAATATCTTTCTGTTCCCACTTGTTAACCTTCAGGAACTCGTCGCGCACATCAGCCAGAGCAGGATTCTTGAAGATAGCGTTCAGGAACAGACGTCCCAATACAGAGCCACTACCCTCGTCACCAAGGATATAGCCCAGCGCAGGCGTATTCTGCACGATATGCTCACCGTCATACAGACAACTGTTTGCACCTGTGCCGAGAATACAGGCCATACCTGCCTCGTGGCCACACAGCGCACGAGCAGCAGCCATCAGGTCGCTATGTACCTCGACGGTCTTGGGCGACAGTTCCTCATTCAGCAGCTGAATCATCATAGGCACGTGAGCTGGTGTACAGCCACTGCCATAGAAAAAGAGGTGCAGGTTCTGCAACAACGGACTTTCCAACACACCCGACGCAATGAGTTTAGCACGAGGAAAGCTCGATAGCTGCGGCAACAATTCGCGCTCAATGATGTCGCGAATATCACCTGCCGTCTGGTGAATGGGGGTGATGCCCTGGGTTCGGAACGTAGCGATTTCCTCGCTCTTCAACAAAGGATTAGTAGAGTGTAGGAGCGTCCAGTCTGTCTTGGTGCTTCCACTGTCAGCAATTAGTATCATATTGGTTTACGTTTTATTTTGCCACAAAATTACAAAATAATTTATAATGCATAATGCATAATTCATATTTTTTTTTTAATTTTGCACGAAAAATTAGAGAAATAGGCGGAATGAAGAGGATATTAACCATATTGTTGGTGCTGCTCACCACGATGAGTGCACAAGCTGTGCTGAAGGAGAAAGACCTGCAGCAGACGTTGCAGATATTGCGCACGGAGCTGACTATGCACCACCGTGAACTGTCACAGCAGATAGAGATGAACCGCAAGCAGAGTGACCAGGTTCGTCAGCGACTGATGGAAACCATGCAGCGCTCGAACCAGAACTCGCTGATGCTTTATTCCCAGAAGTTGGACTACGTCTTCGACCTGACCTATGCCTGCCATGAGGCTACTGAGCAGTATCACGACTTCCGTCGCCAGCAGCTGCCCTTCCAGATGTTCATGGAGAAAACTGACTCGGAAATAGCACGCTACGACTCACTCATCACCTCACTGAAGTCGATGCCCATCACGTTGCTTGACGACAAGGGCAAGACTGACCGTAACGTCTGTATGACGCTGGCCACCAATATCCGCAACTCACTGGAAGAGAATCGTAGCACGCTGCAAGACTACATCCGCTACTACGACATGACGGAAAAGCGCTTGAGCAACCTGAACGACTATGCCCATAAGCGCTATTACGACATACAGACCAACATCTTCAAGAATGGTGGCGACAGCTACTTCACCATCATCAAGAATTGGAACCGCTACTGGCGGACCATGGAGCGCACGGTAGAGAAGAAATATCGGCCCAATGCCCATTCACAGTGGGACAGCCGCTGGATTTTCGGTCTGCTCATCTCTACCATTTTCTATGCCATCATTGCTACGCTGCTCAACTTCCTGGCTATCCGTTACATAGTGCCCAAGCGCTTCCGTACTGAGGAGTTCATGAAGAAGCGTACCTGTATCACGATGGCAACGACGACCATTACCTTTGCCCTCATTCTGGGTATCACGCTGGCATTGACCGACCAGAACTTCTTCATCATGGCCGCCAACCTGCTGGTAGAATATGCATGGCTGTTGGGTGTCATCTTGATATCCCTGCTGCTACGCGTGACGGGCAACCAAATCAAGAGTGCTTTCCGCATTTACACTCCCCTACTCTTCGTAGGTTTCTTGGTTATCGCCATCCGTATCATGTTGATACCGAATGAGTTGGTCAACATCACCTTCCCGCCTATCCTGCTCATCTGTGCGCTGTGGCAGTGGAACGTAATACGTCGCCACAATAAGAACGTGCCCCGCTGGGATATGTTCTATACCTATATCTCATTGACCGTCTTCCTTGCCAGTGTCGTGTGCTCATGGGTAGGCTACACATTGCTGGCAGTACAGATACTGATATGGTGGATTATGCAGCTGACCTGTATTCTCACCATCACCTGCGTCAGCCAATATATGAAACTCTATGGCCTACGCCATCACTTTGCCGAGCGCCCTGTAACTCAGACCTGGGCTTACGACCTTTCTAGCGAGGTACTGTTGCCCGTCATGGGTGTCTGCTCAGTGATGATAAGCGTCTATTGGGCTGCCGACGTCTTCAACCTCAGTGACCTCTGTTGGAAGGCTTTCAAATACTACTTTGTAGATTTGAAGAACCTGAAGTTAAGCATTCTGACGCTGGCTATGGTTATCACCATGTGGTTCCTCTTCAAATACATTAACCGCACCGTTTTGCAGCTGATGCGCATGCACTTCCAGACCAAAGACCCAGACACGGCAGCCAGTCGCGAGGTGATGGGCAAGAACGTGCTGCAAGTAATAGTTTGGGGCTCATGGTTCCTGATTTCCATGACCATTCTCAATGTCTCTATGGAGTGGTTACTGGTAATCACAGGTGGTTTGTCAACTGGTATCGGTTTCGCTTCGAAAGACATCATCGAGAACATCTACTATGGCATCTCACTTATGACTGGTCGCATCAAGGTGGGCGACCTGATACAGATTGACGACACCACAGGTCGCGTGACCAGCATCAACTACACTTCAACGGTCATCGAGGCCCTAACGGGTGAGGTAATCACTTTCCAGAATGCACAATTGTTCTCGAAGAACTATAAGAACCTGACACGCAACCACGGCTATGTACTGCAAGTCATTCCATTCGGTGTGGCCTATGGTTCCAACATTGCACAGGTCAAGCGACTGATTGAAGATACCATCAACGATCTCCATCTGGACGGCACCGACTCCACGAAAGACGTCTTTACCCGTGTCTCTGAGCTGGGCGACAGCAGTGTCAACTTCAAACTGTATGTATGGACAGAGCCGCTGATGCGTAACACGGTTAACAGTCAGGTACTTACTACCATCTACGACACCCTGAACGAGAACAACATCGAGATTCCGTTCCCTCAGCAGGATGTGCATATCAAGAATTGAGAATTATATCATAATGCTGCAAAAGCCAGCCTAATAAGCACTCGTTACTAGGCTAATACAGAGTTGTATTAGGCTAATAAGTACTCGTTACTAGGCTAATACGAAGCTATATCAGACTAGTAAATAAAGATTCATGGAGTTTTCATAAAACAAAAAGGTGAGCCTTGCGACTCACCTTATTTATTTTGTTATAAACTAAACTCTCCGAATTAGAAGTTGTAGTAAACACCGAAGGTCAGAGAACCCAGAGTGAAACCACCGGTAGAGAGACCAGCGTTGATGCTAGATGGAGCATCGGGAGCACCATCAACGTCAGGAATTGCCTGCTTGCTGTAACCGAAGGTGAACATATCGTTCAGATGAGCAACGATGCTCCAAGTCTCGTTAACATTGTAAGCAATACCAGGAGATACGAACAAACCGAAATCCATAGCAGCCTTCATATCCTTCTGAGACTGTGTTGCAAAGTTCAGACCACCATCAACAAATACGTTGAACTTACCAGCGGTGAAGCACTGATAACGGAGGTAAGGCTTAATAGCGAAGGTAGTTACCTTGGCCTCAGTAGAAGTAGTGGGATTTGCAGTAGTGTTCTCAACCTTGTTATTGGTGTAACCAAAACCAAGAACGATACCAACACCCAGCTTGTCGTCCAGCTTGTAACCAAACTCAGGAGCAATAGAGAAACCTGTTCTTGTTACCTCAGCAGCAGGATTTGTCTTGTTTGTGCTGTTAACAAAACCGAGGTTACCACCAATGTAACCCTGAGCGTTCATTGTAGCTGCTACTGCGACTGCAGCCAGAGTCATCATAATCTTCTTCATAGTTTTTTCTTTTAATAGATTAATGAATAAAATGCGTTCAATTTCAATGTTGTCTTAACGATTTTTTCGTTTTGACGGTGCAAAGTTAAGTAAAAAAACTATACGGCGTATCAAATTTTCCTAAAAAGTTGCATTTTTAATAAAAAAAATTGACTAAAATCATGTAATAGGGGGGAAAAGTGCTAAAAAATTTGCATTTTTGGTAACTTCTTTGTACCTTTGCGTGGTATTATGTAAACACAAGAGACATGAGAAAGACGTTTATTGCAGGCCCATGCGTCATAGAATCTGCCGAGTTATTAGACACGGTGGCTTCTAAGTTGGTGGAAATCAACAAGAAATTGGGTACTGACATTATATTCAAGGCATCGTTTGACAAAGCGAACCGTACCTCACTGCGCTCGTTCCGTGGCCCAGGCATTGACAAAGGACTACAAATGCTGGGCGACGTGAAATCGAAATATGGTTTACGTATACTGACCGACATCCACGAAGCCTGGCAGGCAGAACCCGCTGGTCAGGTGTGTGACGTGCTGCAGATTCCCGCCTTTCTCTGCAGACAGACCGACTTACTGCTGGCTGCAGCCAAAACAGGCAAAACAGTAAACATCAAGAAAGCCCAGTTCCTGAGTGGTCAAGATATGAAGTACCCCGTAGAGAAAGCCCGTGACGGTGGCGCCAAGGAAGTATGGCTCACGGAGCGTGGCAACATGATGGGATACAACAATCTGGTAGTGGACTTCCGCAATATTCCCGATATGCTGGAGATTACTGATACCGTCATCATGGACTGCACACACAGTGTACAACGTCCTGGTGGAGCTGACGGCAAGACTGGCGGTGACCGTCGCTTCGTGCCCCAGATGGCAATGGCCGCCAAGGCTTTCGGTGCTACAGGCTGGTTCTTTGAGGTACACCCCACCCCAGACCAAGGACTCAGCGATGCCGCCAACATGCTGGAGCTGAATGCGCTTTGTGATTTAGTCGCAAAGCTATTGAAAAATGAAGACTAAGAAGAGATGACAACAAGAGAGATAGCTATACAATGTCTGAAAGATGAAGCACAGGCCATCCTCGATTTGATACCGAAGATGGACGAGGACTTCGACCGTGCCGTTGACATGATGTTGAACTGCAAGGGTAAAGTCATCGTAACTGGTGTTGGCAAGAGTGGCCATATCGGTGCCAAGATTGCCGCTACACTGGCTTCGACAGGAACGCCCTCGTTCTTCATCAATCCGCTGGACGTCTATCATGGCGATCTGGGCGTGATGTCACAAGGCGACGTGGTGGTAGCCATCTCTAACTCAGGCCAGACCGATGAGTTGTTGCGTTTCATCCCAATGGTCCTGCACATGCAGATACCTATTATCGGCATGAGTGGCAACCCACAGTCGCTGTTGGCCAAATACTCTACTTGCCACCTGAATGTCAGCGTAGAGAAAGAAGCTTGTCCGCTGAATCTGGCACCCACCAGCAGCACTACCGCCACCCTGGCGATGGGCGACGCACTGGCCATCGCACTGATGGAAAAGCGCCATTTCCGTCCACAGGACTTCGCACAGTTCCATCCTGGTGGAGAACTTGGCAAGCGTCTGCTGACCACAGCTCAAGACGTGATGATTACCGAGAACCTGCCCGTACTGTCTGCCGACATGCACTTAGGCAAGGCTATCATCAACGTCAGCAAAGGTAAGCTGGGACTGGGCGTAGCAATCGAAGACGGCAAGATTGCAGGACTCATTACCGACGGTGACATCCGTCGCGCTATGGAGAAATGGCAAGCAGAGTTCTTCAACCACACTGTGGAGGACATCATGACGCGAACTCCAAAAACAGTTGGTCCGCAGGCTAAGATATCGGACATTCAAAAGATAATGAACAAACATAAAATCCATAACGTGCTGGTAGTGGACGACGACAACCACCTCTTAGGTATTGTCGACCGCTACGCGTGCGTATTATAATATAAGGTATATGAAGATACTGAAAAGATTACTCATAGTTCTGATGCTGGCGTTGCCAATGGCTGCTGCCGGAGTCTATCTTTTTAAGACACTCGACGCCCATAATGGTTTGACAATCAGTCAGATTAACTGTATACTTAAAGATTCACGTGGATATGTCTGGCTGGGAACTCCTGCTGGTCTTTACCGCTATGACGGCTATACGTTCCATAACTTCCAATGCAATTCGCAGGACGGTTCATCACTGCCCGACAGCTATATCATCAGCATTCAGGAGACACTGGAGGGAACATTATGGATTGAGACGGCAGCAGGCTTCTGCATCTACCACCCACAAGGCGAGAACTTTGAGCGCGACATGAAGCAGGTCTACGGTCGCATGGGTATAGAAGGAACACCAAACGTCGTATATATCGACAGACACAAGAACTTCTGGGCAGCTATTCCCAATAAAGGTGTTGTAGCCTACAACATGCAACAGCAGTTGCTCTATGAGTTCGGATATACTGACGACGCCCATGGTGTGCCACAGGGCAATATAACCTCCATTAGCGAGTGTCGCGACGGTGCGTTGATAGTCTACGAAGACGGTCGCATCGTATGCTGCGATGTCATGCGTCAGCAACATACTGTATGGAAGAACGACTACATTGCGCAGCAACACTTACGCAAATCTTCCACTCTCAACGCTTTTGCCGACCAGATGGATAACATCTGGCTGTATGGACAGGGCACACTCATGCTCTACAACAAGAACACCAATACTTGGAACACCACTATTGGCGACCAGTTGGGTATGACAGGCAATAATACCGACAATAGCGTCAACGGCATGGCTGGCGACCGTAAGGGTAACATCTGGATAGGTACTGACCGTAACGGACTGATTCGAGCAAACGTGAATACCTTGGAAATGGAGCCGGTAGCACCGCGAGCCATCAACAACATAGCCCAGATGCCATCACAAGAAGTCATTGGTATCCAGAGTGTTTACATTGACGACACTGACCTGCTCTGGATTGGTACGGAGAAGTCGGGTCTGGCCTATTACGGTGACAACATCTATAAGTTCCAGTCACTGATAAACGGTGACATTACCGCCATTGCAGAAGACGAGGCTGGCAAGATATGGTATGGTACTGGCGACAAAGGTATCATCGACTACGATGGACCACTGGCCAGCTATAAGGTGACCTGCATGACCACCACTCCTGACGGTAGTCTGTGGGTAGGTTCCAAACAGAACGGTATTACACGCATTAAGGACGGTAACAGTACCTTCTATTCTACTGCCCGTGATAGCATGAAGACGGTTATTGACGACCATATCAACGCCCTCAGTAGTGATAAGAGCGGTAACTTGTGGATAGCTACCAATGGTGGTCTGCAGGTGTACAACCCCCAAATGAACACCTTCTCTTCATATACCAAGGAGAATGGTATGCTCAACACCAACAACATCACGTCGCTGTTCTACGGAACTAACAATAGCCTGCTGATAGGTACTGCCGAAGGGCTGGTGATTCTTAACCTGTCGAACCGCGAGAAGACCGTGCTAACAGGTAATTCCTCTAATGTAGAGTCGTTTACCAACAACTATATCACACAAGTTTACGAAGACTCCAGAGGACTACTATGGATTGGCACACGTGAGGGTATTAATATTCTTAATCCCGTCAACGATGATCTAAGCGTGTTAACAGAAAAAGACGGTCTGTGCAACAACTCTATCTGCGGTATTGCAGAAGACAAGAACCACAGTATCTGGATTACCACCAGCAATGGCGTCTGTCGTATTGTCGTACAACGCGACCATGAAGACGGCACCTTCAACTACGGTCTGTATAACTACAGCATCAGTGACGGTCTGCAGAGCAATGAGTTCAATATGGGGTCCATCCTCACCAAGAAAAATGGTGAAGTATTGTTTGGTGGACTGTATGGTGTCAACTGGGTACGTCACAGCAGTAAAGACGAGCAGGCCTCACTGCCTCGCGTCATGCTTACCCAGCTGTTTGTCGGTGAGCAAGAGATTCTGACCGGCGTCAACTACGATGGTAACATTATTCTGCCACAAGCGCTCAATGAAAGTAACAGAATTGAGTTGAAGAACAACCAGAGCACAATTACCATCAAATTTGCTGCCGGTAACTACAACCAAGGCGAGCGTCTGCAGTTCATGTACTGGATGGAAGGACTGGACAACGACTGGCGCAACGGTGACGCCCTACTCCACGGCGTTAGATTCAACGACCTGGGCAGTGGCGACTACAAACTACACGTCAAGGCCATCAGCGCCGAAGGTGCCGTCAGCAACCAAGAGCGTGTTCTGGAAATACATGTTGACCGTCCTTGGTGGCTGTCATGGTGGATGCTGACCTTCTATGTTATCATCTTGATTATCATCGTTATTATCTGGCGCTATGGTATCAACAAATACAAGAAAGCTTGGAAGAAACGTAACACCGTTATCGAAGAGCTGAAGCGTCAGCGTGAGGAAATCAAGCTTGCCAGTGACGAGCTCCGCCAACCAATGGCACGTATGACGACTATCATTGGCGATATGTCTATGAAAGAACAGTCGCTGGAAGGTCGTGAACAGCTGAACTCACTGCACTTCCAATTGTTGCAGGTCATCACACGCATCTCTGAAATGCAAAGCACACTGGAGAATCCGGAGAAGAAGGCGGAATCTACTGCCAAGGATCGTCTGGAACTGAACGAAGAGGGTGAAATCGAATTGGCTGTCACTACCGGACAACAGCTGGCACTCGATAATATTTCGCCACTGCGTGTGGAAGGACAGACTCAGAAGTTCTGCGTGGTATTCATCGACAACAACCGTGAGTTCTTGCAGTTCATGAAAGCTCACCTATGCGAAATCTACGATTTCCACGTCTATGACAATATTAAGGACGCGCTCCCTGACATCGATACGCTGAAAGCCGACCTCGTAGTCTGCAAGCACAATATGGGTGACAGCATTACGGGTAGTGAGCTCTGTAACCAGTTCAAGTCAAGTTACAGCAGAAACAAGATAAAGTTTGTGCTGATGACTGACACTGTGCTGAACCAGGATACCATGGACGATCAGAACATCACACTGGCAGCAGACGATTATCTGGCTAAGCCGTTCAACGTACAGGAGGCCGTGATGCGTTTCAACAAGGTGATGGGTCTGGCTCCTATTGAGATTAACCAGAACGTCATCGAGGGTAAGGAGACACGTATGCTGGAAGGTCAGAATGCAAGTATGACTACTGCCACCATGAGCTTCGAGGAATACGCGAACGTCGACGTCTCCGACAACGTGGAAACGCAGGAGAAACAGGAAGAGCAGGAAACTACAGAAGCTCAGGTGACTACAGACCAGCCTAACATGTTGGCCAAGTACTACAACGACAACACCATTGGCGACTACTCCATGAACAACATCATGGATCAGCAGTTGATGCGCAACGTCGAGCAGTTCGTTCTGCAGAACATGAGTCGTGGACAGATTAGCCTCGAGGATATGGCTGCAGCAATGGGTATGGGACGCGTACCGTTCTTCCACAAGATACGTGCTATTACCACCAAGACACCTGCTGAGGTTGTTCGTGAGATACGTCTGAAGCATGCCTGCACTCTGTTAGTTACTACCAACATCAACCTTAGCGAGTTGGCCATCAACGTTGGTTTCATGACAGCCGAGAACTTCATTAACATCTTCAAAGATAAGTACGGTATGACCCCATTGGAGTACCGACTAAAGAATAAGCGCTCATGACACTAAGACATATTCTTGCTACACTGACCGCTGCAACGAGCATGACTTGCTCTGCGCAGATTAGCGACTCTGTCATTGTCTATACACTACGCCAGAACGGCATCCACTTAACGAATAACAATAGCGTAACACTACTGATGTCTGGTCAGGAGAAGTTTGACGACATGTTTCATGCTATCCGACAGGCTAAGAGCAGTATTCATCTGGAATACTTCAACTTTCGCAACGACTCGATAGCATTTTTGCTATTCGACCTGCTGCGCGAGAAACGTAAGGAAGGTGTTGAAATACGCGCCATGTTTGATGGTTTCGGCAACGACTCCAACAACCAACCCTTGAAGAAGCGCCATCTGAAGCCCTTGCGTGAGGCGGGCATAGAGATTGTAGAATATAGTCCTATCCGTTTCCCGTGGGTAAACCACATCTACGGTCGCGACCATCGTAAGATTGTTGTTATCGATGGTAAGATTGCCTATACGGGAGGCATGAACGTAGCCGACTATTATATAAAAGGTACGGAACAGGTGGGCGAATGGCGCGACATGCACTGCCGTATAGAAGGTGACGCTGTCAACGAGTTGCAAAGCATCTTCCTCAGGATATGGAACCGCACAACAGGTCAGAACGTCGGAGGCATGAAATACTATAACGGTGGTACGCTGACCCATTTCGACGGACTGAAGCCTGACACCACCAGTACACATGGTAATAAAATGGTGGGCATCATCAATCGCGAACCAGGTGTGACACCCAAGATTATGCGTACTTTTTATATCAATGCCATCGACCAGGCCGAGGACTCTATACACATCATCAATCCCTACTTCACACTGATACCATCTGTTACGAAAGCCTTGACACGAGCCATCCAACGTGGTGTAAAGGTAGAAATTATGCTGTCGGCGAAGAGTGATATTCCCCTGACACCCGACTGCGCCTTGTATCAGGCTCACAAGTTGATGAAGCGTGGTGCCATCGTATGGCTATACATGCCCGGTTTTCACCACTCCAAGATCATGATGGTCGACGGACAATACTGCACTGTAGGTAGCACCAATCTGGACGCACGCAGTCTAAAATGTGACTTTGAGGAGAATGCCGTTATTGTAGACAAGCGCACCACCCGTGAGCTTGACGACATGTTTTGGCGTGACAAACAGCAGAGCTTCCGGATGACAGAAGAATCATGGAACGAGATTCGTACAGGATGGGAGAAATTCCGTGGATGGTTTGCGCACCTTCTCCAGCCGTTCCTTTAAAGCAACGAAAGCATCATATTGACTTCCACAGAATTTATTCCACGCACCTTCAACCACTCAATGTCAAAGAAGTCGGTCTGAAGAGATGGACTTTGTTGGAATCGCTGACAATACTGACGGAATAATTCTGACGCACGAAAGACCTGTCCTTGTAGCCACAGGCAGTAGCCATAATTCTTTAAGTCATCGTCCTTTTGTTGTTCGCGGCTGATTAACTGCTCATAGATATTTGCGGCCTGTTCCAGTTTACCTTGACAGGTCAGTGTCCATGCCAATACACGGTTCACAGCATCGTTGTCTGGTTGTTCGTAGTTCAATCGGTAAAGTGGCTTCAGTGCTTCCTCATAACGTTCCAACTGCACCAGACAGATAGCAACATACAACTGGTTGCTGGTCTTTTCAGGATAACACTCCGACAATTGCTCAAACCATGTCAGCGCCTCCTCATAACGAGCCTGATCATAGAGCTGTCGTCCCTTACCCAACAGTGCTCTCTCATGTTGCGGATTAAGTTGCAAAGCATGATCGTAGTCTTGCGTCCACAGGTAATACTGCATATCACGACAAGACTCAGTGAAGGTCTTCAGTAAGCGCTGCGCAGCATTATTCATCTGGTGTTTCTTCAACTGTCGTACAATCTGTACCTTGTATTTCTCAATAGGAGTATCACCCAACAAAGCCAGCGAGAAGAAGTCGCATCCACCCATTTCGTCCACAGTGGTATCGAAAGGATTTGCCAGTTCCGCACGGTGAGGATACAGACGGAAGAAACGATAGATATCCATCAGATAAAGACGACGTTCTAAGGCTGCAGACGACTCCATAGGCTCACCCAATTCATCTGCAGAGAATTCACCACGCTGCAGCATCTCACGCAGATGCTGGGGTAACTGATTTACCACATCATGAATGGCAACAACAAACGAATACTTGTCACTGTTACAGAACACATTGGCATCAAACACCTTCTTCACAAGATAACGGTTCTTGGAGTTAGTAATAAACTGTGTGATATCTGGATGCTGTTCATAAAATGGTACCAGCCAGTTACTGATGTCATAGAAGAAAGGATAACGTTTGATTTGAGAGAATCCATGGTAGAACACATCGACACCTTCTTTCTGCATGTCTTGCATACGACGCATAGAGGTCTCCAATTGTTCCATACGCTCCTCAGAGACTTCGGGGTGAAGCACCTCTTCCAATCGTTCTTCTTCCGTCTCTATGTTATTAGCCATCATCTCGGACGAGTTCTTCAACAGATCAGGCATAATTTCCTTCTGGATAGTACGACTGTCCTTCTCCTCGTTCAAGCAATAGATAAGTTGTATCTGCAACTCAGTAAGTTCCTGACATACCTCTTCAGACTGCAGCAGTGCAGCCAGCAGTTCACCTTGCTCAGGATATACGTTTCGATAGGTATCAGAAGCAGATAATGTCCACCCTACCAATGCACGTTGGCGAACAGCCTCATCCTGAGATAATCGATATACCTCTGTCAACATGCGGAACTTTGCCATATCAAACTGGTTAAGCAACGACAGGGTAACTGCAGCTATCAACAATTGCTGGTCAATGCTGTCGATTGTCGGCGAAGTCAGCATCTCAATAAAGTGGTTACCCACACCGTCAGACCACTGACGGGATGTCAGCACATATTCAAACAGTTGATTTATCTGCTTCTGGTGGTCTCGATACAAAGCCTCACTCTTGGTCTGTCGCTTATTATCGGGCTCCAATTGGAGCATGGCAACATTGCTAACAAACCCCTCCATTTCCTGACGGATAGCAGCTAGAGACCAGTCACGCTGTTCCTGACGTGCACGAGTATAAAGACTGTTCTGATAGGGTGAAGCCTTCATGCGGTGGTAGTGCATGACATTGGCATAGAGCACATACACCCGCTGCAATAGTCGTTGGTAGAGCGTTTTGCGCTGTGGGTCTTCACCACCCTGCTGCCAATAGCTCTCCATGCGGCTGTAATCCTCACGCACCTGCGCCAATTTCTCGGAAGTATGCTGTTCAGGCCATGCCGCCAGATAATTCTCCATATAACGGATAGCCCAGCCGCAGTTACCTGCTTGCAAAGCTTCATCGACCAGTTTTAGACTCTCATTTGTTGCCATTGCGCACATTCGTCTTTAGCGTATCAATCTTCTGCAACCACTGTTCTACATAGGAAATATCCTGCTGACGTGGACCACGGGCATGAACATATCGGACATCCTGTGACATTGAATCGACCAACTGCTTTTTCATCTTGTAGCGGTCAATGAAGATATCCCGATAATGGGCTATTCCATATTTAGTAATGGAGTCACAGGCCTGGTTATAGGCTTGGGTAAACAGCGCCAGCTGCTTAGCACGAGCGTAACGACGCATCTCCTGCTCACGGAAAGCAAGCACACCCAATTGGAGCTTCACATCACGGGAATCCAAGATGACAGGATTCTTCATCATGCGAGCCTGCGTAGCTTGGGGCTCCGGCAACCACAGAGCGTCAATCTCATTGTTTTGTAACATCTGCACACGGACGTTTAGGTCGTTTATCTGAACCTTAAACACCTGGTTTGGAGCTAACTTCACTGAGTCACGGGCACGGTCTGTCAACAAATCAGTAGCCGAGAAACGCGTCATTGCTACCATCTTATCATCCAACTGCTTCAGTTGGTGGATACGAGCATTGCGATTAGTCACCAGTTGCCAATAGGCATTGGTAGCAGCCACATAACGTAGCTTCAGACCTTGTTTCTCCATACGCTTGGCACGTACCAAATCTGTGACCGCACCCTCAACCCTACCACGCAGAATAGCGGTATCACAGTCCATCTGTGCATTATAGAACTTCAGGCGCACGCCACCATTTAGGGAGTCAAAGAGTTGATAATATTGTGCCACATACAAGGGTAGACAGTCTAACGTTGGCATCACGGCAACCTTTAGTGCTGCCGAGTCCTTACGCATAGCCTCACGACGCTGTTCTCGCGTGATGCGTTTTGTCTCCTCATACGACTGTCCGCAGGCTGCCAAAAGCAGCAGAGCGGCTATAATAGGAATCAGTTTCTTCATATTGCCTGCAAAATTACGAAATAATTATGAATTATGCATTATGAATTATGAATTTATTTTGTACCTTTGCAATCGTTATGGCAAAAGACAAAATTATGTACGTCTGCGACAACTGCGGACAGGAGTCGGCTAAATGGATAGGCAAATGTCCTGCCTGCGGCCAATGGAATACGTTCAAGGAAATCAAGGTGGCAGACACTCGTAAACAGGTAGCAGCCACCAGTGCTGCAGCGTCAGCTGGCCATCAGTTACGCCAGAATAAAGTGTTGCGTCTGAAGGACATCTCATCGCATGATGACCCACGCATCGACATGCACGATGCAGAGCTGAACCGTGTGCTGGGTGGCGGACTGGTACCTGGCAGCATTGTACTGCTGGGTGGTGAGCCAGGCATCGGCAAGTCAACACTATCCCTGCAGACCATGCTCGCTCTGACAGACAAGAAAGTGCTCTATGTGAGCGGTGAGGAAAGTGCTCACCAACTGAAAATGCGCGCCGAAAGGCTTGCGGTCAGCAATTCTCCCGCCGATGACAATTTTCTGCTGCTTTGCGAGAACTCCCTAGAGGCCATCTTCGACCACATCAAAGAGGTACAGCCAGAAGTGGTGGTCGTTGACTCCATACAGACCATCTCCACAGAAGATGTAGAAAGCAGTGCCGGCTCCATCGTCCAGGTTCGTGAGTGTGCCTCTGCCCTACTCCGCTTTGCCAAAACCAGCGGTGTACCTGTTATCCTGATTGGCCACATTACCAAGGAAGGTACACTGGCAGGTCCAAAGATTCTGGAACATATCGTCGATACCGTCATCCAGTTTGAGGGCGACCAACACTATATGTACCGCATTCTGCGAAGTATCAAGAACCGTTTTGGCTCCACATCGGAATTGGGTATCTATGAAATGCAACAGACTGGTCTGCGTCAAGTAAACAATCCTTCAGAACTATTACTGACTGACAATCACGACGGACTCTCTGGCGTGGCTATCAGCAGTGCCATAGAAGGTGTACGTCCCTTCTTGGTTGAGACACAGGCGCTGGTATCATCGGCAGCTTATGGTACACCACAACGCTCAGCAACGGGTTTTGACCAGCGACGTCTGAACATGTTGTTGGCAGTACTAGAGAAACGCGTGGGTTTCAAGTTGATGCAGAAGGACGTCTTCCTGAACATTGCCGGTGGACTGCGTGTTACCGATATGGCTATGGACCTAAGCGTCATCGCCGCCGTACTCAGCAGCAATGTAGACACACCCATTGAAGAAGGTTGGTGCATGGCTGGCGAAGTAGGACTTTCTGGCGAGGTACGCCCTGTAGCTCGCATTGAACAGCGTATCAGTGAGGCTGAGAAGCTGGGCTTCCAGCATATCATTATACCAAAATACAACCTCAGCGGTCTGAACCGTAAGAAGTTTAACATCGAACTCGTTCCCGTCCGTAAAGTAGAAGAAGCACTTAGAGCATTATTTGGATAATATGAAAGACTCAGTATTGATATTAAGCGGTGGCGTAGACAGTGTCACCTTGTTATATGATGAACAAGAGCGCATTGCCTTGGCCATCTCGTTCGACTACGGTTCCAAGCACAACAAGCGGGAGATTCCATTTGCCAAATGGCATTGTGAGCAGTTAGGTATCAAGCACATCACTATTCCTCTCGACTTTATGACAAAATATTTCGTCAGTTCGCTCTTAGAGGGTGGCGAGGAAATTCCTGAAGGCCACTATGCTGACGACAATATGAAATCGACCGTCGTCCCCTTCCGTAATGGCATTATGCTGTCCATTGCGGTAGGTATTGCTGAAAGCAATGGTTTGAAGTATGTCATGATGGCCAATCACGGTGGCGACCATACCATCTATCCAGACTGCCGTCCAGAGTTTGTAGATGCCTTCGACCAAGCTGCTTGTGCAGGCACCTATGTCAATGTCCACTTGCGCTCACCCTACACCAATATCACCAAGGCCGATATTGCCCGTCGCGGCAAGGCGCTGGGCATAGACTACTCGAAGACGTGGTCGTGTTACAAAGGCGGTGAGAAGCACTGTGGCAAGTGCGGCACCTGCGTGGAGCGTCGCGAGGCCTTCGCGCTGGCAGGTATCGATGACCAAACACAATATGAAGAATGATATCCATGAAACGACTCTGTAAACTAATTTCCGACTATATGGCGCTGCTAGTACTGTTAGCAGCAGTGGTAGCATTGGTGTTTCCCGATGCGTTCAACAGCGTGAAACCTACTGTTATCAATCCACTATTGGGTGTTATCATGTTCGGCATGGGAATGACACTCCACTTCGACGATTTCCGTGTGGTGTTCAGCCGTCCGCGCGATGTCCTCATTGGCTGTCTGGCTCAATTTACCGTCATGCCCTTGCTGGCTTGGACACTGGCACGATTCTTCGGTCTCGACGAGGCACTGACCGTTGGTGTGGTACTGGTAGGCTGTTGTCCTGGTGGTACGGCATCAAACGTTATTACCTATCTGGCCAAGGGCGATCTGGCGCTGAGCGTTGGTATGACGGGTGTCTCAACGCTGTTGGCCCCTATAATGACACCGTTATTGGTATGGCTGTTGGCTGGTAAGACGGTCGATGTCGATGTAGCGGCTATGTTCCTCAGCATTCTTTGGGTAGTTATCCTGCCCATTATTGCAGGTCTTATCGTCAAACAGCTATGGCCCAAGCAGACGGAGAAGGCGGTAGTCTACATGCCTGCGCTCTCCTCGCTGACCATTGCTACGATTGTACTTATTATTATTGCAGCTACGGCTCATCGCCTGATGGCTGGTGGTCTGATTATCGTTGCCGTCGTCATGCTCCACAACATGGGAGGTCTTGCAATTGGCTATCTCATTGGACGTCTGTTGCGTATCAGTACATCTAAGCGTAAAGCACTGAGCATCGAGGTGGGTATGCAGAACTCAGGACTGGCCTCGTCGCTGGCCACACTCCACTTTGCCGCCTATCCAATGGCAGCCATCCCTGGCGCCATCTTCAGCGTCTGGCATAACATCAGCGGAGCCCTCGTTGCCCGCCTCTATCGCAGAACTACTTGACTGATATAC